>OLNJ01000073.1_pt1 | contig 95413 bp, 84 predicted proteins | sample 1672191 | NCBI WGS metagenome assembly OLNJ01 (sample SAMEA3136657, study PRJEB25190) | human gut metagenome | biome: human gut; feature: human-associated habitat; material: faeces | place: Austria | collected 2013
CGAAAGCAGATCTGTGCGAGTATTATGTGAATCTGGAAGCGAATACTTTTGATACCTTTAAGGTTGAAACATCCCTGATGACAGTCTTTGAACAGAGTCATACATGGGATGAACTGATCCGGCATTTTGTGGATTCCTATGTTGTGGAGAAAGATAAGAAGGCGGTATCCTCTTTTTACGACCGTGGTTATATTGCAGAAAGGCTGAAGGGTCTGGAAACCGAATTGGCTTTGGAGTGCCGTATCACTCTGAATGGAGAAGAACGATGGGTCCGTAATGTGATCATACGCGGCGAGATAGAGGATTCAGAATATGCCATGATCTTTCTGCGGGATATCACAGAGACAAAGGTGGAGAGTGCACGGCATCTGCAGATGGCAGCGGATAATGCTTCCATGGAGCAGCTGATCCAGAGTATTGTGCGTCTGGTTGACCGTTTTGTTGTCTGTGATCTGGAAAATGACAGGTATGAATTCTACAATCTGAATGGACAGATGATATATAAACCTCTGGGATTTTATCATGATTTTCAGATGCAGGTTCTTGAAAAATATAAGACACTGGAACCATTGGAAGCTATAGATATCCTGATAGCCCCGGATAATATCCGGAAAAAACTGAAAAGTGAAAATGATATTTATAAGTTTGAGTATTGCAGCCAGGATGAAAAGACTTATAAGATCGCTTCTTACATACCCCTGGAATGGGAGGATGGAAAACTGGTAAAAGTATTGCTGGCATCCATGGATGTGACACAGGAGAAAAAAGCAGAGATTGAATCCCGTCAGGCACTGAAAGAGGCTTACTGTTCTGCAGAAAATGCTAATCGTGCGAAAACAGAATTCCTTTCCAATATGTCCCATGATATCAGGACACCGATGAACGCTATTGTCGGTCTGACAGCGATCGCAGGAGCAAATATTGAGAGTCAGGACAGAGTTATTGAATGTCTCAGCAAGATTACAGAATCAAGCCGCCATCTGCTGGGGCTGATCAATGAAGTGCTGGATATGGCACGTATCGAAAGCGGAAAAATGACGCTGGCACAGGAAGATTTCAATCTGTCAGAACTGGTGGATAATCTTATTACGCTTACGAAACCGGTGCTTGATGAACATAAACATAATTTTGATATACATATTAATCACATTGAACATGAGGATGTCTGCGGTGACAGTCTGAGGATTCAGCAGGTGTTTGTGAATCTGATGAGTAATGCGATCAAGTATACACCGGATGGTGGGAATATTATTTTTTCCATAGAGGAAAAGCCAAATGGATTTTCAGAACTTGGATGCTATGAATTTACGATTGAGGATAATGGAATCGGTATGTCACCGGAATTCCAGAAAATCATGTTTGATCCTTTCAGTCGCGCAGATGATCACCGGACAACCAGAGTTCAGGGAACTGGTCTGGGAATGGCGATCAGCAGAAATATTGTTAATCTGATGAATGGTAATATTAAAGTGGAAAGCACTTTACATAAGGGAACCAGAATTACGGTAACGATTTACCTGGAGCTTCAGGAAAAAGAAAAAGCACAGGACAAAAATCTGATGAATCTTCCTGTTCTGGTTGTGGATGATGATAAGACATGCTGTGAAAGTACAGTTGCCACACTGAAAGAAATCGGTATTACAGGTGAATGGGTTCTCTCCGGCAGAGAAGCCGTTGAGCGTTGTTATGCACGCCACGAGTTGAAGTGCGATTATTTTGCTGTTATTCTGGACTGGAAGATGCCGGATATGGATGGAATAGAAACTGCCAGACAGATCCGGAAGCGTATAGGTAAAGAGATTACCATCATTGTACTGACATCTTATGAATTCAGCGAGATTGAAGAAGAAGCAAAGGCTGCAGGTGTAGATGCTTTTATTGCAAAACCGCTGTTCCGTTCCAGGCTGACGGCAACATTGCGGCAGTTTACTTCGGACAGAAAAGAAAAAGCAGCAAGAAATTATCTGCAGAAGCTGTCAGAAGCAGATTATACAGGAAAAAGAATTCTGGTGGTTGATGATAATGAGTTAAACAGAGAAATTGCTGTTGAAATTTTACAGATGACAGGGGCAGAAGTGGAAACAGCAGAAAACGGAAAAGCTGCAGTTGAAAAAGTGGAAGTTTCTCCGAAAGGCTTGTATGATCTTGTTTTTATGGATATCCAAATGCCTGTCATGAATGGTTATGAGGCAACCGCAGCAATCAGGAGCCTTCCGGGTGAACAGGGAAAACTGCCGATTGTTGCCATGACTGCCAATGCTTTTGCAGAAGATGTACAGCTGGCCAAAAATACAGGCATGAATGGACATATCGCAAAACCGCTGGATATGAATAAGCTGAATGATGTCCTGGAAAGCTGGCTGTAATTGATTCCCGATTATTGAATTAATGATTTTAGCAGGAAAGAATGAGGAAAATACGAGTATGAAAAAGGCAAAACATTATCTGATAGCTTTATTGTCAGGGGTGCTTGTAGCAACTACTGTTTTGTCTGGCTGTGGACAATCTGAAAAAGCAGTATCTGAAAATGATGATCACCTTACTGTGTATCTGTGGGAAAATCGTTTAATGAAAAATATTGTACCCTATATCTATGAGCAGTTTCCGGATCAGGATATTGAGTTTATTACCGGCAACAATGATACCGATTTATACAGCTATTTTGAAGAACATGGTGAACTGCCGGATATCATAACTGTACGTCGATTCTCAGGAACAGATGCACAGGATCTGGAGCCGTATCTTATGGATTTTGCTTCTTATGATGTGGTTTCCAGGTATTACTCCTATGCATTGCAATATTATAAAAATTCAAAAAATGAGATTCAGTGGCTTCCTATCTGCGGTATGCCGCAGACGATTATTGCCAACAAGACATTGTTTGAACAGTATGGAATCAGGATACCGAAAAACTATAAGGAATATGCACAGGCATGCCAGCAGTTTTATGATAATGGTATAAAACCGTATTCCCTGGATCTTGCAGAAGACTGGTCTGCTCATGAGGTGATCCAGGCCGGTGCAATTGGTGAATTCATGAGTCTGGATGGAATCAAATGGAGAAGTTCAGCTGAAAGTTCATCAGGGGATATCGCGTTTGATGACACATTATGGGAACGTATTTTTTCAGAAACCAATACATTTCTGAAGGACTCACATTTTACGAAAGATGATATCAGTGTTGATATTAATACAGCAACTCAGAGATTTCTCGAGGGAAAAGCAGCAATGTTTCATGGATATCCGGCACTTATGCAGGAATATCAGGAACAGATGGGTGCAGAATTAACCCGTATACCGTTTTTTTCAAAGATTTCGGATGAATCTTTTATAAATATGACCCCTTCTCTGAATATTGCATTCAACAAAGACCTGGAAAAAGATCAGGAAAAACTGGACCTGGCATTCGATGTCCTGGATCGTATGATTTCAAAAGAAGGACAAACGCTGATTGCAGAAGGAAAGGGTGTAATTTCATTAAATGTAGATGTTCCAAACATGATGGAAGATGTACCTGGCCTTGAAGATGAAATTAATAATAATTCTGTTTATATCCGATATTCTGCTCAAAAATCATTTGATGCCAGCCTTAAGGCTGTTCACGGATTATTGTCAGGGGAAATGGATGAAACACAGGCGTATGATGCTTTTCGCAGCACAATGAACAGTAAGGATTCAAAAGAAAAAAACACAGTAAATTTTGAAAATGAATATTCTATTTCACTAAATGATAAAAACGGTCGTGATGCGGCATCTTCTATTTTAACTACGATCAGAGAAGAAAATGATGCTCAGCTGGCTTTGGTACCATATTATTATTTTACTTCTTCCATTTACAAAGGGGAGTGCACCGGCAGCCGGGTTGCTTTGATGACAGCAAAGAGTTCAGATACACCATTATATCTGGCAAAAATCAATGGCAAAGAGGTTTATGAACTTGCGGAGAAATATCTTGCTGATTCTGATGAGAAATTTCATGTAACCAATAAATATGAATTACCAATTGCATCCGGTATGAAAATAATCGTCAGTCAGGAGGAAAACGGATTCTCATTACAGGACATAGAAGTAAATAAGAAAAAAACAGACAAAGACAAGGAGTACTCTATTCTTCTTACAGACACCACAATGTCTGTTTTGAAAAAAATAAATCCGAAATGTGAGATCAGGCAGCTTAAGGACACAACATTATCAAGTGCATGGACTGCAGCAATGGCAAACGGACAGCAACCGTCAGCACCGGAAGATTATATAGAGGTTGAAAAATAAAAGTGGGAAAAGAACAAGTGATAACAAAAAGAAAAAAGATCATAGTACCATTGTTTTTTTTAATTCTTATACTTTTAAGCTTAATTTTTGTAAAGCTCCTTTTGAACAGGATGAACAGCTATATCGCAGAAAACGGGAAAAGCAATATGGGAGCTGTTGTTGAACAGATACAGCAGACCTATGATCTGCAGGTGAATGGATACTACAGTCAGCTGCATTTGCTTGAGGATTCTCTTATTCAGGAGGACGGAAGGTCTCTTGGACTGGATATAAACAAAAAGTTCTTTGAGGTATGGCAGAAAGAATCTGAAAGTACACTTATATTTCTCCAGGAAAATGGAAAGGCAATAACCACTGATGGAACAAAACTTCGGGTTGACATGCCAAGTAAACTTTTGTTGGATTTGAGGAACGGATATAATATTGGAAAATTGGTTTCTCTTGATTACAACCAGAAGAAAAAAGATGGTTATCTGGTTGCAATTCCATGTCAGGAATATACGATTAATGGGGAAACTTATACGGCAATTGGAACCTTGTATGATCATTCAAAATTAGATTCCATGTTAAGTGTGAAAAGCTATAACGGGAATGCGTATCTGTTTATGCTGGATAACGACGGAAATATTACTTATACAAATCAGAAAGAAGATAAATTTTTTAGGAACTATTTTTTGTTAAAGCATTTAAAAGGAGATCAGGCTATCACTGAGGAAGAGGCTGATTCTCTTCAAAAAAAGCTGGATGGCAGAGAACAGGGGGTAGAACTTCTGGGAAGTGACAAACCTTACTATCTGGGATACTGTCCGATAGAAAATAATAACACCATGCTGATCTGTATTGTAGAAAAGAGTGTTGTAGATAATGTACTGAAAGATTATCAGAAAACAATAGGATTTACAACATTACTCATGGCAGGTTTTATACTTTTGCTTTTTGCCGGATTATTCTACAGTATTTCCAGACGCCGTCTTGCTGATCAAAAAGCTGAATATGAAAAAAGAAATAATGAGATTCAGATACAGGCATTGAGGGAAATGCAAGTCGCCAATAAAAAACTGAAAAAGGCAAAGGACATTGCAACGGAAGCCTTGCAGACAGCTGAAAATGCAAATAAGGCGAAAACAGATTTCCTGTCCAATATGTCACATGATATTCGTACACCAATGAATGCAATTATCGGTATGACGTCATTGATCAGACATGATGCAGGCAATAAAGCGAAAGTAATAGAGTATGCAGATAAAATAGACATTTCATCACAGCATCTGTTAGGAATCATCAATGATGTTCTGGATATGAGCAAAATTGAGGCAGGAAAAACAGTTTTTAAGTATACCGATTTTTCCATCTTGGATTTTATTACAGAACTCAATACCATATTCCATTCACAGATAGACGAAAAAAACCAGACTCTTACGATCATAAAAGAAAACATCCGGCACGAGTGGGTGAATGGTGACAAGGTTCATTTAATGCAGATTTTTAGCAACTTGGTTTCTAATGCAGTGAAATACACGCAGAAAGGTGGAAAAATTCAGTTTCTGGTAGAAGAATGTGAGACAAAGTCATCTGTCTACGCAAAGTACCGTTTCTTAGTCAGCGATAATGGAATAGGAATGTCGGCAGATTTCAAAGAGACGATCTTTGATGCTTTTACCCGGGCTGAAAGTTCTGTGACTAATAAGATACAGGGAACCGGTCTTGGAATGGCTATTACCAAAAATCTGGTTGAAGCAATGGGAGGCACCATTGATGTGGAGAGTGAACTGGGACAGGGAAGTTGTTTTGAGGTTCTCATAGATCTGAGAATTGCAGAGGACAGAAAGATTGTTTTGACAGCACAGGAAGAAATAGATGAACCGGATAGTAATACCCTGAAAGGAATGAGGTTCCTGTGTGCAGAGGATAATGAGCTAAATGCAGAAATCCTGATGGAACTGTTAAAGATTGAGGGCGCAGAGTGTATCATCTGTGAAAATGGTGAAAGAGTTCTGGAGGCATTTGAACAGTCTGCCCCAGGGGATTATGACATGATCCTGATGGATGTGCAGATGCCTGTTATGAATGGCTATGATGCAACGAGAGCAATCCGCAGGAGTACTCATGAACTCGCAAAGACGATTCCGATCATTGCTATGACCGCCAATGCATTTTCTGAGGACATTCAGTATTCTCTGGCAGCCGGTATGAATGCCCATATTTCAAAGCCGGTTGATATGAAGACGTTGGAAAAGACGATAAGAAGAATAAAAATCGGCGGGAGGGGCACCGAAACGCAGGCCATTGAACAGTGACAAATGGATATAAAAAGCAGAAAAACATATTTAACAAAAGTAGCCTGCCGGGTTTTATCTGAAAAGATGATTCCCAGGCAGGTTTTATTTTTTGTCCGGAAAGTTGAAAAGATTAATGTGCAAAATAGTTGAAATTTACAACCTTCATTCTATATGCTAAAATGAAAAATAATGAAAATTGGAAAGGAATCAGTGAGAAAACCATCGGGGACGGAGAAATTTGGAAACCTATTCTGTCCCAAATGGATAAATATTATTTTACACTTGTATTTATGATCATATTTTTTTATAATAGTCCCAATAATTTATTTCTAAGTACAATTTCTAACTACATTTCTTTTTTTATCTATAGTCATTTCGTGAAAGGAGCAGTTCATGCCAAGAAAACCCAGAGAGAAAAGTGCGCTTTGTATTCATCATGTAATTTTGCGTGGGATTAATCAGCAGATTATTTTCGAAGATGAGTATGATTATCTGCAGTTTATCAATGTCCTGAAATATTACAAAGAAACCTGTGAATTTAAGATATATGCGTATTGTCTGATGAATAATCACATTCATTTGCTAATAGAACATATGACAGTTGATCTTGATTTAATTATGAAAAAGATAGAAGTAAAATTTGTCAGGTGGTATAATAAAAAATACCAGCGTAGTGGATATCTGTTTCAGGACAGATACAAAAGTGAACCTGTAAATGATATGAGATATTTTCGGACAGTGTTTCGGTATATTCATCAGAACCCATTCCATGCAGGAATGGAAAAGACGTTGGGAATGTATCCATGGAGCAGTTATAATGATTATATCAACATGGATGCTTCTTTTGTAGATATCAATACAGTTTTTGACTTGTTTCAGAGTTATGATGAATGTATAAGTTATCTGCAGGTTGATTCGGATGAAATGTGCATGGAGTATTATGCTTCCTCACGTCTTTCAGATGCAGAAGTTCTTAAAATAATTGCCAGAAGGACATCCTGCACATCACCTTCTGATTTTCAACGACTTGATCTTGCCACGAGGAATGAATATTTACAGAGGCTACATTATTCTGGAATTTCTATACGCCAGATGAGCAGACTTACGGGAATTTCCAGAACAGCAATAAGTACAGCGGTTAAAAAGAAATGAAAGAGAGAGCCAGAAAAACCCGTCCCCAATGGAAAACACAACAGCAATAGACCATTTTTACAAATTCAATAATATAAAACCTGAGCAATATGCCTCAAGCCAAATGGAGGCATATACACAAAATAAACTCTACGACTCGCAGATATTACAGGAAAATCTGGAAGATAGAATTTCCTGTTGGATAAAAAGATTCGATGAGGACGAAAGAGAATATTTCTATTCTTTATTCGAAAATTACAGTTATATAACAGAGAATGAATATAAACAGCGTATTTATGAATTATGTAATTCAATATATGAAGATATTCAGAAGAAACAAATTAAGCGAGAGGAAGTTTTGTTTGTAACGGTGCCAAGTTCTAAGGGTGTTGGTAGCGGAGGAGATTCTCTAAGAAGCCAGTTACTGTGTGTGAATCTGGAATGGGGAATACATAAAGAACAGATTATATCGGATATCAATAAAATGGATTTGAAGTTACTGGATAATAAGAAAGCCATTATTTTTATTGATGATATATTAGGAACAGGATTCTCGGTAAGAAAAACAATGGAAAACTTTGCAGAACACTGCTCAGAGAAAAATCTTGATAACTATCTGATTTATGTAACAGGTATCTTAATGACGAAACGGGCAATAAAGTATATTAATAAAAAAGCGGAAGAAAAGGTTTGGGTTTTTCAAATGCAGGAAGAAAAAAACTGTATTAAAAACTGTATGACAGGTGGCTATATTTTTAAAGGAGAAGACAAAAAGAAAATAGAAAAAATTATAGAAAAATATGAAAAAGAAATAGGTATAGAAGGGGAAAAAAGTTTTGTTATGGGATTTGAGAAATGCAAAATCCTGCTGTCTTTTTATTACAATACTCCGAATAATACGCTTTGTTCGTTCTGGAAATACACGGAAAAAAATGTTCCACTATTTCCAAGAGACAGAGATAAAAGATTAACATTAGAGGCAATTAAAAAAAGAAAAAAGAAAAACACAGATAATGCATATCTGAAAGGATGCGTGGACACATATGAAAATGTATAAAAGATTAATTCTGACATACATTGATAAATACCATAGAGTAGATTTTGGACTTCTGATAGCAGAATTGAGAATGACAGAAGTGCAGATAGCGGAACTGGTCAGTGAATTGAAATCGGAAGGATTTATAACCGTGAAAGATCAAAGATATGAATTAAGTACGTTGGGGAAAGAACAGGCGTTTTCGATATGGAATGAATGGTCTGTTTATAATGATGAAAAAAGAGAAAAAACAGGACAGAAATTTGAATGGGATTATTTATACATCCCGGCGAATATGATATAATTCGCTTTAAGAGTAATTGAATTGAGGTGCAGTCGCCTCCTTGATGAAGGGGACTAACATACGAGCGGGACTGGCTGTTCGCTTATTATCATTCGTTCACATCCAGCCTCGCTCGTATGAGAATGATCTTAGCCACTTTCATATAATCAATACAATTACTCTTTTTTTGTAGGAGCATTTATGAGTGAATATAAATATATTGACCGTTTAAGAAAGGCAATGGAAAATAAGTATTCAAAAGAGTACATTCAACGTTGCTCAGACTATGCGAAGAAGCTGCTGGATAAGAATCTTCCGGTGATTTATGATGGCAGACATGCGAGTGAAATTTTGGAATTACAGCAGATAAAGATGGAGTGTTACCATACATTTACAATAGCAGGGAAAAATAAACAAAGAAATATTACAGCTCCCAGTTATGAGCTTAAACGGAGACAGAAATGGATACTTAAGGAAATTCTGGAAAAACAAAATGTAAGTAAAAACTGTCACGGTTTTCTAAAAGACAGATCTATTTTGACGAATGCAAAAATGCATATAGGGCACAGGAATATTCTGAATCTTGATATCAAAGATTTTTTTCCATCGATTACACAGACAATGGTCATATCACTGTTTCAGGAGATTGGGTACAGTGAGAGTGCGGCAAAATTCCTTGCAGAAGTCTGCTGTTATGAAGAAAAATTACCTCAGGGAGCACCCACAAGTCCATATATATCCAATCTGATTCTGAGAAGTATGGATGAGAAACTGGAAAAATTTTGCCTCAAAAAAGAAATTACCTATACTAGATATGCAGATGATATGTCGTTTTCAAGCAATGAAGACATTGGTGGACTTTCAGATGAGATTTGTTCTATTATTGAAGAGTATCCATTCAAAATTAACCAGAAAAAAATATGCTATTATCAGGATCCATACCGAAAAATAGTCACAGGGCTGATCGTGAAAGAAAATGAAGTGTGTATTCCTAAAAAGTTCAAAAGAAAGTTGAAACAGGAAATATATTATTGCAGACATTTGGGGGTACAGAAACATCTGGAAAATACAGGAAACAGTGAACGGACCGGATTCAAAGAGTATATGTATGGAAAGGCATATTTTGTGGCAATGGTAGAGCCGGAAACCGGAGAAAAGTATCTGGAGGAACTGGATAAGATAGAATGGGGGTATTAACAAAAGAGAGAGCCAGAAAACCCCGTCCCCAATGGTGCCCAATGGTGAAAGGAGAAAAACAAACATGGCATATTTAGGTGAAGAAATCAAAAAACTGGGTTTTGGTCTGATGAGACTTCCGCAGAAATCCGAAGGTGTGATCGATGTAGAGCAGACTAAGGTTATGGTAGATAAGTTTCTGGAAGCCGGATTTACATATTTTGATACGGCGTGGGCTTATGCTGGCAGTGAGGATGCGATCCGTGAAGCGCTGGTAGAGCGTTACCCGAGAGAAAAATATCAGCTTGCAACCAAGATGGCAGCCTGGATCAACTGTAAGACAAGAGATGAAGCAATCGCACAGTTTCAGACATCTCTGGAGAGAACGAAGGCAGGATACTTTGATTTCTATCTTCTTCACAATCTTGGAGAGCACAGAACGCAGTATTTTGATGAGTACGGTTTATGGGACTGGATTCATGAGCAGAAAGAAGCTGGCCTGATCAAACATGCAGGATTTTCTTTCCATTCCACACCGGAAGAGCTGGATGCGATCCTTACCGCACATCCGGAGATGGAGTTTGTACAGCTTCAGATCAACTATGCAGACTGGGAAAACCCGGCTATTCAGTCAAGAGCCTGTTATGAGGTAGCCAGAAAACATGGCAAGCCGGTTGTGATCATGGAGCCAGTTAAAGGCGGTATGCTTGCAACTCCGCCGGAATCCGTGGAAAAAATCCTCAAGGCAGCAGAGCCGGAGGCTTCCACAGCATCCTGGGCAATCCGTTTTGCAGCAGATCTGGATGGCGTGATCACTGTACTTTCCGGAATGAGCAACATTGCCCAGATGGAAGATAACCTTTCTTATATGAAAGATTTCACAGGACTTACAGACAGCGAGAAGGAGACTCTGGATAAAGCAAGAGAAGCCATGAACAAAATTCCGCTGATTCCGTGTACAACCTGTAATTACTGTGCAAAGGTCTGCCCGAAGGGAATTGGAATATCAGGTTCCTTTACAGCAATGAATTATCTGACACTGTATGGAAACATGGGAGCAGCAGCACATCAGGAGAGCTGGCTTGTATCCGGACACGGAAGAAAACGCGCAGACGAATGCGTGAAATGCGGAAAATGTGAGGAAGTCTGTCCGCAGCATATTTCCATCCGTGAGGAGCTGGAAAAAGTCAGCGAGACTTTTTGCAAATAAAAAAGCCCTTTATGAGGGCGGGGAGAGAGTTTTATAATGGAAAAATTTAAAGCGTTTCTGAAGCGGAAGGATATCGAGATCTCACTGAAGAGATATGGTATCGATGCGCTGGGAGCCATGGCACAGGGACTTTTCTGTTCCCTTCTGATCGGTACGATCATCAACACTCTTGGCACACAGTTTCACATTCCGTTTCTTACAATGACAGTTGCCACAGTCAACGATACTCCGTATACGGTTGGATCCCTTGCATCCGCTATGAGCGGCCCGGCTATGGCAGTAGCGATCGGTTATGCGCTGCATTGTCCGCCACTGGTACTTTTTTCGCTGATCACGGTTGGATTTGCATCCAATGCACTTGGCGGAGCCGGTGGTCCTCTGGCTGTACTGTTTGTGGCCATTGTTGCAGCTGAGCTTGGTAAGGCTGTGTCCAAGGAGACGAAGATCGATATTCTTGTGACACCGCTGGTAACGATCGGCGTAGGTGTGGGACTTTCCGCATGGTGGGCACCTGCACTTGGAAAAGCAGCCATGAAGGTAGGAAGCGTGATCATGTGGGCAACAGATCTGCAGCCATTCTTTATGGGAATCCTGGTTTCCGTATTTGTGGGAATTGCACTGACACTGCCGATTTCTTCCGCAGCGATCTGTGCGGCACTGGGACTGACCGGGCTGGCAGGCGGTGCGGCAGTAGCAGGCTGCTGTGCCCAGATGGTAGGCTTTGCGGTAATGTCCTTCAAGGAGAATAAATGGGGAGGACTGGTTTCACAGGGAATCGGAACCTCCATGCTCCAGATGGGAAATATTGTAAGAAATCCAAGAATCTGGATCGCACCGATCGTAACCTCTGCGATCACAGGACCGCTTGCAACCTGTCTGTTCAAGCTGCAGATGAACGGAACCGCAGTATCATCCGGAATGGGAACCTGTGGTTTTGTAGGACAGATTGGTGTGTATACAGGATGGATGAACGATATTGCTGCAGGAACAAAATCCGCAGTTACCGCTATGGACTGGGCCGGATTATTCCTGATTTCTTTCATTCTTCCGGCGGTGCTTTGTCCGCTGATCAATATGTTCGTGCGTAAGCTTGGATGGGTAAAAGACGGGGACATGACACTGTCATAAACGTATCAGAAATTTTTTGCATACAAAAAAGAGTATCACAGGATCTCATGTATTATCATATGAGATTCGTGGTACTCTTTTTGTATTAGGCTTTATGCTACGTGGGAGCCGCCTGCGTTGCTTCGCTCCAGCCCGCAGGCTTTTGCGTATTCATGGAGTTTCTCCTTTGCAGTGTAATTCAGATCCTGCGGAACCTGAATCTGGATGGTAACGTACTGGTCACCGCGAACCTGAGGATTTTTCATGGAGACGATACCTTTGCCCCTCAGACGGATCTTGGAACCGGACTGCATGCCTTCACGGATTTTGCAGATCACATTGCCGTAAAGGGTAGGAACGGTAGCCTCGCCACCGAATACTGCGGTAGTATACGGAATGGAGAGTGTGGTGTAAACATCAGATCCCTTACGCTCATAGCCAGGTCGTGAGCCGACAGTCACTTTCAGAAGCAGATCGCCAGGTTCGCCGCCACCGGTTCCGGGCATTCCTTTTCCTTTCAGACGGATGCTCTTGCCGGTGTCAATACCGGCAGGAATGTGTACCTGAAGCGTCTGCGGTGCGCCGGAGCTTCCGTCCGGACTGGACAGAGAAATCCGCTTGTCGGCACCGAAAGCTGCTTCATCAAAGGTAACATTAATACTGGCTTTTACATCGGAGCCTTTCTGGCGAAAAGATTCCTGATGGAAGCCTCCGAAACCATTACCGCCGAAACCGCCATGAAAACCACTGTTTCCACCAAAGCCGCCATGGAAGCTTCCGCCATTACCGCTGAAATGCTCATAAGCACTATTGCCACCGGCGCTGCCATGACCTCCATGAAACATATTTCCAAAGATATCTCCGAAAATATCGTCCATATTCTCTCCGTTGAAATGAAATTCCTGATAGGAGCCGTTATTGTTGCTGTGAAAACCGCTGAAACCACCGGCTCCTGCGCCCGGATCAGCACCAGCGTCAAATGCAGCATGACCGAACTGATCATACATCTGTTTCTTCTTAGGATCGCTTAAGATATCATAGGCTTCATTTACTTCTTTAAATTTATCAGCAGCTTCCGGATTGCCGGCGTTGGTATCCGGATGATACTTCTTGGCCAGCTTACGGTATGCTTTTTTTATTGTTTTTTCATCTGCGTTCCGGTCAATGCCCAGAACGTCGTAATAATCTCTTTTTACTGACATGGTATTCACCTTCCCTTATACAATTATGAAATTAGCTGAGAGTGGATTACCAGTATCCGCCTCGCAATTGTCTGCTTATAAAATTCCCCGGGAAAAATTCCCGGGGTTAGTTTCAAAATCTTTTGTGACACTGGTTAAGAAAGTTCCTCCAGTTGTTCTATCTGTAATATAACACCTTGCGCTTTTGATGTCAAGTACAGTAAGACAAACGGCTGAAAAATATTTTTGCAGACCAAATCGGGCTGAATACAGCGATAAGATTCTTACAGATGCCAGAAGAAAATATGGTATAATATTACTACAAAATTCAGGCGTTCATTATCAACGAACAGGAGTACAGTTTTTCTGCGATTCATTCACGAAATATCAGGAAAAGGAGGCATAACCATGAAAAAAAGAAATTTTTTATCAGGAACGAGGCATATGAAGTGGGTGGCACTTTTTGTCCTTGCTTTTACAGCGGCAGTCGTGCCGTCGCAAAAGATCAGAGCAGCAGCAGGAACGACTTTTGAGGTGAAGGTAGACAGTGGATATCTGGCATTACGAAGCGGGAAAGCTTTTGACAGGAGTAATGAGATCGGCCAGCTTAATACCGGAGATCTGGTAGAAATCACAGACAGGAAGGATTCCACATACTGGTATGCGTATTCACCGAAGCTTGATAAAGCCGGTTATGTGGACAAAAATTATCTTCAGGTAGCAGAGAATTCAGCTGCTTCCAATGATTCCTGGACGGTAAAAGTAAAAAGCGGATATCTGGCACTTCGCAATACGGCAGCCTATAATGACACCAATGAGATCGGCAGGCTGAATACCGGAGATACGGTTCTTGTAAAAGACAGCAGTGATTCCACATACTGGTATGTGTATTCACCGAAGCTGGATAAATCCGGATATGTAGATAATCGTTATATTTACAACAGTGGCCTGTGGACAGTTAAGGTAGAAAAAGGCTACCTGGCACTTCGAAATAAACCGGCCTATAATGACAGCAATGAGATTGGTCAGCTGAATACCGGAGATAATGTTCAGGTTAAGGATACCAGTGACGACAACTACTGGTATGTGTATTCACCACAGCTTGACAAGACCGGTTATGTAGATAAAAACTATCTGACAGGAGGCCCGGAGGTAACATATCCGACTATGACAGTGCAGGTAGATAAGGGGTTCCTGGCATTACGCAGTGCGAAAGCTTTTGACAAGAATAATGAAATCGGTCAGCTGAATACCGGGGATACCGTTGAGATCATTGAAAAAGAAGACAAAACTTACTGGTATGTATATGTACCGAAACTTGGAAAAGAAGGATACGTCGATAAAAACTATCTCAAATAGGAAGGGAGAAAAACTAATGAAAAAGAAGCTTTCGGTGTTGCTTTTCAGCGCAGTACTTTGTGTAACAGCTTTTCCGGCAAACGGGCTGGCAGCAGATTTTGGTGATGAAGCGACAACAACGAAAGATATTTTCGAGGAGGCAGATGAGAGTTCCAGACAGGAAGAAGCAGAAAATACAGAAGATGCAGAAACTGTTGAATATGAAGATACGGAAGAACTGGAGATTGGAGAAACAGAACAGGCGGGTACAGGAAGCAACAATAGTGAAAATTTCACAGATTCGGGAGAAAATTTTTCTGATGGCGGAACAGCAGAAAATGGAAATATAATATTATCACATGACGGAATTATTCAGGAAGGCGCGCTCAGTCCGAAAAAAACTTCAGCAGTACTTAAGGAAGAGTGGGAAAACAGTCTGGTAAGTCTTGTGGAGGAGAATAGTTCTGTACTGGATATTTCAGCTCTTGCTATTCCGGCAGAACAGATTTCAGATGTTGTAATGCTGTTTATTAATAAACATCCGGAATATTACTGGCTTTCTTTTGAATCCTGCGATGTGGAGAATGGTATTGCAGTTACGCTATATGAAGATGCGAAACCTTCTATGGGAAGAAGCCGAAGCAGTATTTTCGGCTCATCTTCTTTTGAGTATGCTGCAGAAAAGGCACTTTCTGTTGTACAGCCGGGAATGAGCAATCTGGAAAAAGCACTGGCACTTCATGATTATATCGTTTTGAATGCGGAGTATGATTACCAGGGGGTTATGGACGATGAGCTTCCGGACTCTGATTATACAGCGGAAGGAATTCTGGTAAAAGGAAAAGGGGTGTGTCAGGGGTATGCTCTTGCATATCAGTATCTTCTGGGAAAAGTCGGAATTGAGAGCAAATATGTTGCCAGTGCAGCGATGCAGCACGGATGGAATCTGGTAAAAATTGATGGTCAGTGGTACCATGTTGATGCTACCTGGGATGATCCGGTGTGGGATCAGCTGGGACGCGTCAGGCATCAGTATTTTATGTTGAGCGATTCTGCGATCAGAAACCTTGAACATGACAGCTGGGAAGCATGGAATGGTGGAACGGAAACAGCACCATTAGCAACGTCGGGAAAATATGATAATTTTTTCTGGAAAAATATTGATACAGGAATCTGGTATTATCAGGGAAAATGGTATTATATGGAAATTAATACTACCAAGGGTACAGATATAAGAATCGGAAAAGTAAAATGCCAGAAAATACTGGATTCTTCTGCTACAGTGATCAGTACGTTAAGCATGAAGTGGCCGTATGTGGGAAATCCCAATGCTTATTGGGGCAATTCTGCGAAGACCGTTCTCGATAATGGAAAATTTTATTACAGTGGCCCGGATGCAATCTATCAGATGAATCTGGATGGATCCGGCACAGTAAAAGTAGCAGATGTGAAGTATACTGATGAATATGTTTACGGTTTTGCACTTGTAAATGGTGCTTTCTGGATCTCGGTTAAGGAAAATCCTAATATTGATGCCGAAGAGACTCCGATAAAAATTACATTAAAAAGTTCGACAACAACAGTTACACCAAAGCCAACAGCGACGCCGATCACAACACCAAAGCCGGCAGATAACGGAACAGTTATTACCAGAAATACATATAAAAATTACAGCAAACCGGCACTGCGCGTAAAAAAAACAATAAGGAAAATAGAAAACAATGCCTTTGAAAATCTACATTTGGAGCGTATTTATTTTGAAGGAAACGCACCTCAGATAGGCACTGACATATTTAAGAATCAGACATTGACTGCATATTATCCGCTTAACAATTCTACATGGACTGCGGATAAGATGAAAAACTATGGAGGTACGCGTATAATCTGGTCCGCCTGGAATCCGGAAACGGGAGAAGTGTATGGTGCGGATCTCAAGAAATACGGAGAGCTGAAACTCCAGTATACGACTAGGACATATAACGGAAAAGCACAGAAGATGAAAGTTTATGTGCAGGATAAGTCATATACCGGTTCCACGAATAAAATGTTACGTGAAAATACGGACTATAAAGTTACCTGGAAAAATAATGTAAATGCAGGTACCGCAACCGTAACGGTAACAGGTGTGAAACCAAGATTCAGGGGAACGCTGACAAAAACCTTTAAGATCGTTCCGGCTGTAAACAGTATTACAGCTGCCAATGTGAAAAAGACTCAGAGTACCAAAACACAGACATTTTACCTGGGAGCAAAAGTAAAGGATAAGGCAAAACTCAGCTACACGTCAGGCAGTAAAAAAGTCACGGTTAACTCAAATGGAAAAGTAACAATTGCCGCGAATTATACGGGAAAAGTAGCGGTCACAATTACAGCAGCAGCAACCAGAAACTATAAAGCATCCAAAAAGACTGTAACAATAACAGTAATACCATCTGCAACAACCATAACAAAATGCACAACTACGAAAACAGGAAAAGCAGACATTCAGTGGAAAAAGAACAGTTTTGCAACCGGATATGAAATTCAGTATTCAACTGACAAAACATTTAAAAACGGAGTAAAAACAAAAACGATCACAAAAGCTTCCACGACAAAGTGTACAATAACCGGTCTTGCAAATAAAAGAACATATTACATAAGAATACGGACATATAAGAGCGTGGGCAAGCAGAAACTGTATTCTTCCTGGGGCTGAACAAAAGCTGTAAAGATTACCATGACATGAAAGAGGAAAAGAAAACTATGAAAAAGAAGTTTTTAGCAATACTTTTAGCTGCAACACTTTCTGTATCTGTGCTGCCGGTAACATGCATAGCAGCAAATATCGATACGGAAGAAACTTTATCGGTATCTGATATTGTGACAGTGCCGGAAGCCATGGCTGCATCGGCGTCTCAGTCTGTTAAGAACAGCATTGAGTTAAAATGGACGGGATTCCGGTGGATAAGTCATACTTCGGCAGCCCTTACATTACGGACAAATATAAACGGAAAATGTTATTATCAATGGGTAGAACGAAGAGATGACGGAACCTCTGAAATTCCGAAACTGACTTTAAAAAGTGCGTGGATTTCCACGAAAACAGATAAGAATTTTACGATACAACTCAATGATCTGAAGACGGATAATGCGATTGATCTGTATATGGTACTTGTAGATACCAAAGGTAACAGATCCGGACTGAAAAAAATAAAAATGGATCAGAGTAAGAGACCGGCAGTGGTTCCGGCACACAAAGCGGTTATACCAAAGGTGACAGAAAGTATTCTGAAAGGCCTGGATTCTCCACTGAAATTTTATCCGGATACATTCTATCCGTTTCAGGTGATCGGTGCGGGAACCACAAACCAGAATCCGGGAGATGGAGATGTAAAATGGGAGCCGGTTTACTGGAGTACAAGTTCCAATCCGCGTGATGCCCAGAAGAACAGTGCCTGGAAAATCGGTTCCGCAAAGGGAATCACCAAGGCTGCTACATATAATCTCTATGTATTTTTCCAGAAATGGGTTTATACAGGAAATCAGTGGACAGCAACTGACACAGTCGATTCGGCTGTTTATCGGTTTCAATCAGCAGACATTTCAAAAACCCCGGTATCGAAACCGACATCCGCACAGGTAAAACTGTCCACACCGTCCCTTTCAGGTATTTCGAACAGCTCGGTGGGTATCGTACTGAAATGGAAACAGGTCAGAAACGCAACAGGATATAAGATTTACAGAAAAACCGGAAAAAGCAGTAAATGGAATTATATTGCAACGGTAAAAGGCGGAAAAAATCTGACCTGTACAGACCGCTCCGCAAAACAGGGAACGATGTACACTTATACAGTTCGTGCGTACAGAGGATCTGCATTGAGTTCCTATAATAAATCAGGAATCCGAACGATCCGCCTGTCAGCGCCGTCTCAGTACACGCCGTCCAGTAAAGCTGCGGGAAAACTGACAGCCAGATGGAAAAAAATATCTGCTGTATCAGGATATCAGATTCAGTATTCCGTTTCCTCGAAATTCAACGGAGCAAAAACAGTGTCAACAACTGCGTTATCAAAAACTCTTTCCGGTCTAAAAAGAGGAAGAACGTATTATGTCCGTATTCGTGCATATAAAAAAACAGGTGGAAAAGTCTATTACGGTGCATGGAGTAACAGAAAAGGTGTTAAGATAGCGTAAACAGGATATCCTGCAGAAAACCTGAAAAGTACAGGTCCTTCTGCAGGATATTTTTGCACGGTTTTGGTCACGATTTGTTAATCAATTATTCATTGTTTTTATACCTGGAAAGTGGTAGAATATATACCATATGTGATGAAGAAATCATTCTGACAGAAAATTGGAATGATCCTGAATCGGATAGATCAGAGACGAGATTGGAGCAGAAACATGAATGTTTTTTCAAAAGTATTTGGAACAAGAAGCCAGCGAGAAGTAAAACGTATCATGCCGCTGGTTGAGAAAACCGAGAGTTATCAGTCTGAGATGCAGAATCTTACAGACGAGCAGCTCAGAGATAAGACAAGAGAATATAAGAAACGCCTTGCAGAAGGAGCAACACTGGACGATCTTCTTCCGGAGGCATTTGCTACAGTACGTGAGGCTGCCAAGCGTGTGCTTGGAATGGAACATTACCGTGTACAGATCATCGGTGGTATCATCCTTCATCAGGGACGTATCGCCGAGATGAAAACAGGTGAAGGTAAAACTCTTGTGTCCACACTGCCTGCATACCTCAACGCCCTTGAAGGAAAAGGTGTTCACATCGTAACAGTCAATGACTACCTGGCAAAACGAGATGCGGAGTGGATGGGCAAGGTTCATGAGTTCCTTGGCCTGACTGTAGGTGTGGTACTCAACGATATGAAACCGGAAGAGCGCCGTGCAGCATACGGATGCGATATCACTTACGTAACCAACAACGAGCTTGGATTCGATTATCTTCGTGATAACATGGTTATCTATAAAGAACAGCTTGTTCAGAGAGATCTGCATTACTGTATCATCGATGAGATCGACTCCGTCCTGATCGATGAGGCGCGTACACCGCTGATCATTTCCGGACAGAGCGGTAAGTCCACCAAGCTTTATGAGGTGTGCGATATTCTTGCGCAGCAGCTGGAGCGTGGTGAGGCCAGCCATGAGATGACCAAGATGGCAGCCATCATGGGAGAAGAGGTTATCGAAACCGGTGACTTCGTTGTAAATGAGAAAGATAAGATCGTCAACCTTACGGAACAGGGTATCAAAAAGGTTGAGAAATTCTTTAATATTGAAAACCTGGCAGATCCGGAGAACCTGGAGATCCAGCACAATATCATCCTTGCACTTCGTGCACATAATCTGATGCATAAGGATCAGGACTACGTTGTAAAAGATGATGAGATCCTGATCGTTGATGAGTTTACCGGACGTATCATGCCGGGCCGTCGTTATTCGGATGGTCTTCATCAGGCAATCGAGGCGAAGGAGCATGTTAAGGTTAAGAGAGAGAGCAAGACTCTTGCAACAATTACCTTTCAGAACTTCTTCAACAAATACGACAAAAAAGGCGGTATGACTGGTACAGCCCTTACCGAGGAAAAAGAGTTCCGTGATATCTACGGAATGGACGTCGTTGAGATCCCGACCAACCGTGTAGTACAGCGTAAAGATCTTGACGATGCTGTTTATATGACAAAGAAAGAGAAATTCAACGCAGTTGTAGAGGCAGTAAAAGAGGCACATGCGAAGCATCAGCCAGTTCTGGTTGGTACCATTACTATCGAGACATCTGAACTCTTAAGCAAAATGCTCAAGAGAGAGGGAATTCCGCATAATGTATTGAATGCCAAGTTCCATGAGCTTGAGGCTGAGATCGTAGCACAGGCCGGACAGGCAGATGCTGTTACCATCGCTACCAACATGGCAGGCCGTGGTACGGATATCAAGCTTGACGACGTGGCAAGAGAGGCCGGCGGTCTGAAGATCATCGGTACAGAGCGTCATGAGTCAAGACGTATTGATAACCAGCTGCGTGGACGTTCCGGACGACAGGGAGATCCGGGTGAATCCCGTTTCTATATTTCCCTTGAGGATGATCTGATGCGTCTGTTCGGTTCTGAGAGACTGATGAAGGTATTCACATCTCTTGGTGTCGAGGAGAACGAGCAGATCGAGCATAAGATGCTTTCCAATGCTATTGAGAAAGCGCAGGAGAAGATCGAGTTTAACAACTTCGGAATCCGTAAAAATCTTCTCGACTATGACCAGGTTAACAATGAGCAGCGTGAGATCATCTATGAGGAGCGTCGTCAGGTGCTTGATGGTGAGAACATGCGTGATGCCATCTACAAGATGATCACAGATATCGTGGACAGCATGACAGATATGTGCTTCTCCGATGATATGGATTCTTCCGAGTGGGATCTTGATGAGTTCAATACAGCACTCACACCGATTATTCCGATCCAGCCGCTGACAGCTGAGAAGGTAAAAGGTCATAAGAAAGATGAAATTAAGCACATCGTGAAGGAAGAGGCTGTGAAGCTTTATGAAGCGAAAGAGGCTGAGTTCCCGGAACCGGAGCAGCTTCGTGAGCTTGAGCGAGTTGTTCTTCTGAAATGCATCGACAGTAAGTGGATGGATCACATTGATGACATGGAGATGCTCCGTCAGGGTATCGGTCTGACTGCATATGGCCAGAGAGACCCGGTTGTAGAGTACAAGATGAGCGCGTTCGAGATGTTCAACAACATGATCACTTCTATTCAGGAGGATACCGTACGTATGCTGTATCATGTTCATGTAGAGCAGAAGATCGAGCGTGAGCAGGTTGCAAAAGTAACCGGCACAAACAAAGATGACAGTGCAGGCCCGAAGAAACCGGTTCAGAGAAAAGAAGACAAGATCTACCCGAACGATCCATGCCCATGCGGAAGCGGCAAGAAGTACAAACAGTGTTGCGGACGTAAGGCTGCGAAGGTCTGATAACAGAATAGCGAAATACACACACCCCTGTATATCGATAGAAGCGGATACACAGGGGTGATTTTATAACCGAAAAACAGGATCATCAATATCCATCGGATCAGGAAAGGATGTGTTACCATGCCGAAAATAAAAACCGCAATCCTGCAGACTCATGTATACAAAGACAAAATCCGCAATATCACCCAGACAGCGGAGCACCTTGCAGCTCCGGAGCTTGCAAGTATCGATCTTGCAGTACTGCCCGAAATGTTCTGCTGTCCCTATGAAAATAAATGCTTTCCGGAATATGCGGAAGCAGAAGGCGGTGATACCTGGGAAAAATGCTCTCGTCTGGCAGCAGAGCATAAAATTTATCTCGTTGCGGGCAGTATGCCGGAGCGGGATGAAGAAGGTCATATTTACAATACATCCTATGTATTTGATAGAACCGGAAAACAGATCGGCAAACACCGGAAGATGCACCTTTTTGATATCAATGTGAAGGGCGGACAGTATTTTAAGGAATCGGATACACTGACACCGGGGAACCAGGTAACGGTTTTTGATACAGAATTTGGAAAAATGGGACTTTGCATCTGCTATGATCTCCGTTTCCCGGAGCTTGCCAGACTTATGGTGGATAAAGGCGCTCAGGTTATCATCGTGCCGGCTGCTTTTAACATGACAACAGGACCGCTACACTGGGAGCTGATGTTCCGTCAGAGAGCAGTGGATAATCAGGTTTATACCATTGGGGCTGCACCGGCCAGGGACATGAATGCAGGATACCATTCCTGGGGGCATTCCATTGTCACAGATCCCTGGGGAAAAGTGCTCATGGAAATGGATGAGAAGCCGGATATAAAAGTTGTGAAGCTGGATCTGGACGAGGTGAGCCGGGTGAGAGAAGAGCTGCCGCTTCTGAAGCACAGGAGAAAAGATCTGTATACGCTATCGCAGATTTAAATTTTTCCCAGACGGTTTTTCGTTGTAATTTCCATGCCTGTATGGTAGAGTATAAGACAGGCAGGAATTCCTGCATCAATATATAGAAAGAAGGTGAAGCTGTGGTTGAGTTAGATCAGTTCAAGAGTATTCTTGCAACATACACAGAGCCATTAGTGGAAGTGAGGGATTCACTTTGACCTCGCTAACAAGGAGCAGAAGGTCGAAGAATTAGAGCGCGAGATGGAAGCGCCTGATTTCTGGGATAACGCAGAAGTATCCCAGATGAAGATGAAACAGTTAAAGAGTCTCAAGGACGATATTGAGACATACCATAATCTGGAAACACAGATGGAAGACATGGAGACCATGATCGAGATGGGATATGAGGAGAATGATCCGGAGATCATTCCTGAGATCCAGGAGATGCTGGATGAATTCCAGGCAAGCTTTGACAGTATCCGTGTAAAGACACTGCTTTCCGGAGAATATGATGGAGAGAATGCCATTATCAAGCTGAACGCAGGAGCGGGCGGCACAGAGGCATGCGACTGGTGCGGAATGCTTTACCGTATGTACAGCAGATGGGCTGAGAAGAAGGGTTTTGCACTGGAGGTGCTGGATTATCTTGACGGTGATGAGGCCGGTGTGAAATCTGTAACCTTCCAGGTAAACGGAGAGAATGCCTACGGCTATCTGAAATCCGAGAAAGGTGTGCATCGTCTTGTACGTATCTCACCGTTTAATGCAGCCGGTAAGAGACAGACATCCTTTGTATCCTGTGATGTTATGCCGGATATCAAGAAGGATCTTGATGTTGAGATCAATGATGATGATATCCGTATTGATACCTACCGAAGCAGTGGTGCCGGTGGACAGCATATCAACAAGACATCTTCTGCAATCCGTATCACACATTTCCCCACAGGAATCGTGGTACAGTGCCAGAATGAGCGTTCCCAGCACATGAACAAGGACAAGGCCATGCAGATGCTGAAGGCCAAGTTATATCTTCTGAAGCAGCAGGAAGCTGAGGAGAAGCTTTCCGGCATTCGTGGCGAGGTGACAGATATCGGCTGGGGTAACCAGATCCGTTCCTATGTCCTGCAGCCATACACTATGGTGAAAGACCATAGAACCAATGAAGAAACCGGTAATGTTGACGCAGTCCTGGACGGCGGTATCGATATCTTTATCAATGCCTACCTGAAATGGATCGCGCTGGCAAAAAAGAAAGAATAACATTACTGTCACGGAACCCATCATAAAGACGAACAAGGACTCCGCAGGCAAAAAAACGCTTGTGGAGTTTCTTTTATTATGATAATATATCTTTTGTACAAAAACAGTTGTCTTTATGAAACGGACAGAGAGGTTGCTATGCAGAAACAGGTTGAAAAGAAAAAATACTATGTAGTGCGGGAGCGGGCAGTGCCGGAAGTACTTCTGAAGGTTGTGGAGGCCAAGAGGCTGATTGAATCCAACCGAGTGGTCACTGTTCAGGAAGCTGCTGAAAAGACCGGTATCAGCCGCAGCTCTTTTTACAAATATAAGGACGATATTTTTCCTTTCCACGAGGAGACCAGGGGAAAGACCATTACCTTTATCATTCAGATGGACGACGAGCCGGGACTTTTATCAATGGTGCTGCAGACGATTGCCCGTTTTCACGGTAATATCCTGACCATACATCAGAGTATTCCCATTAACGGAGTCGCAACACTGACGCTGAGCGTTGACATCCTTCCAGGAGAAGGCGACGCAGAGGCCATGGTGGAGGATATTGAACAGAGAGACGGTATACACTATTTGAAAATTTTAGGCAGGGAGTAAGCATATGATAAACATAGCAGTATTAGGCTACGGTACAGTAGGAAGCGGAGTTGTTGAAGTTATCAACACCAATCATGAGAGCATTAACAGGAATGCAGGAGACGAGATCAACATCAAATATGTTCTGGATTTAAGAGACTTCCCGGGAGATCCGGTGGAGAAGGTTCTGGTTCATGATTATGAAGTGATCGTAAATGACCCGGAGATCGATATCGTTGTTGAGGTTATGGGTGGAATCGAGCCGGCTTATACTTTCGTAAAGAGAGCACTGGAGGCCGGAAAGAGCGTAAGTACATCCAATAAGGCTCTGGTGGCAAAACATGGTTCCGAGCTTATGGAGATCGCTAAGGCGAAAGGTATCAATTTCCTTTTTGAGGCAAGCTGTGGTGGTGGAATCCCGATCATTCGTGCGCTGAATTCTTCACTGACAGCAGATGAGATCGATGAGATCACAGGTATCCTTAACGGAACCACCAACTATATGCTCTATAAGATGAGCACAGAGAACTGTGATTTTGATACAGTACTCAAGGAAGCACAGGCGAAAGGATATGCAGAGGCTGACCCGACAGCAGATGTTGAGGGCGCTGACGCATGCCGTAAGATCGCGATCCTTTCTTCTCTTGCATACGGAAAATTCCTGAATTACGAGAATATTTATACAGAAGGAATCACAAAGATCACACCGGCAGATATGGAATATGCGAAAGAGCTTGGTATGACAATTAAACTTCTTGCAACAAGCCGCAGAATCGGAGATGCTTTCTATGCAATGGTAGCTCCGTTCCTGGTAGGAAAGGAGAGCCCGCTTTACAGCGTAAATGATGTGTTCAATGCAGTATTTGTACACGGAAATGTTCTTGGAGATGCTATGTTCTATGGAAGCGGAGCAGGTAAGCTCCCGACAGCAAGTGCTGTTGTTGCTGATGTTGTAGATGAGGCAAAACATCTTCACAGAAATATCATGACAAACTGGAGCAGCCGTGATCTGGAACTTATGGATTTGGATGATGTTGAGGGACGTTTCTTTGTACGTGTGTCCGATACAACTATGGATGAAGTGGAGAAAGCTTTCGGTGATGTACAGACTATCGAGCCGGATGATCTCCCGGATGAGTTCGGATTTATCACACCGAAGATGAAGCAGGCTGATTACAAAGAGAAGATCAGCAAGCTTGACGGAAAAGTACTGGCGATGATCCGTGTAAAGGACTGATGCCGAAGGGGAAGAAAAGAACATGTTAATCGTAAAAAAATTCGGTGGTACATCTGTGGCTAACAAAGAGAGGATTTTCAATGTGGCTAAAAGATGTATCGAAGATTACAAAAAAGGAAACGACGTGGTGGTTGTGCTTTCAGCAATGGGTAAATATACTGATGAGCTTATCACCATGGCGAGGGACATTAATGAGAAACCTCCGAAACGTGAAATGGACATGCTTTTTACTATCGGAGAGCAGATGTCAGTAGCACTTATGGCTATGGCTATGGACAGCATGGGAGTACCGGCTGTTTCCCTGAATGCTTTTCAGGTGGCTATGCATACAACAAGTGCCCATGGCAGTGCGCGCCTGAAAAAGATCGATGCCGCACGTATCCGCAGAGAGCTGGATAACCGCAGGATCGTTGTTGTCACAGGATTCCAGGGAGTGGACAAGTATAACGACTATACCACACTTGGACGTGGTGGTTCTGATACTACGGCTGTTGCACTTGCTGCAGCACTTCATGCAGATGCCTGTGAGATCTATACAGATGTTGATGGCGTTTACACAGCGGATCCGCGTAAGGTGCCGAAAGCGCGTAAGCTTAAGGAGATCACCTACGATGAGATGCTGGATCTGGCAACTCTGGGAGCAGGTGTGCTTCACAACCGTTCCGTAGAGATGGCAAAGAAATATGGCGTACCGCTTGTAGTACGCTCCAGTCTCAACAACAGCGAAGGAACTGTGGTAAAGGAGGAAGTTACAGTGGAGAGAATGCTGATAAGCGGTGTTGCTCTGGATACAGATGCAGTACGTATTGCTGTGATCGGACTTAAAGATTCACCAGGAGTAGCGTTCAAGCTTTTTGATACCCTGGCTAAGAAAAATATAAACGTGGATATGATCCTTCAGTCTATCGGCCGTGCCGGTACCAAGGATATTTCGTTTACTGTTGATAAGAATGATCTGGATGATGCCATGAACGTACTGGAGTCCAACCAGTCACGTATTGGTTATGATGAGCTTCATGCGGAGAAAAACATCGCCAAGCTTTCTATTGTTGGAGCAGGAATGATGAGTAATCCGGGTGTTGCTGCGAAGATGTTCGAGAGCCTTTACAATGAGGGTGTGAACATCAATATGATCGCAACATCTGAGATCCGTGTGACAGTTCTTATCAATGAAAAAGACGGTGTACGCGCAATGAATGCCGTACATGATGCTTTTAATCTGGCTGACTGACCGGAACAAAGCACAATAAAATGGAGGCGGAGGCTTGGATAAAGTCTCCGCTTTTTTATCAAGGAGAAAAAATATTATGAGAAAAAATCTGAAGGGCTGTAAGAAGCTTGCGAGAGAAACCCTGGCAGGAAATTTCACAGTTCCGGTGGTAGGAAGTATTGCGGTTGCGGGAATGAGCGTGATATCAAGCTATATTTCCACAGCACTTTTTCCGGGAGATTCCCTGTATGCGATCATTGGAGGTGAGGTGTTCAGCTTCATTCTTTCGCTGGTGATCTGTGTTTTTTCAGCGGGACTTTACCGGGTTTATCTGAATATTACAAGAAGAGAAAAATATTCATTTGGTGAGCTTCTGTACTTTTTCAGCCATCAGCCGGATCATGTGATTGTGGCATCCTTTGTGCTGGCACTGATCAATCTGGTGACATCACTTCCTATGGCGTGGTTTTCATTTACAACAGATATGGGAAGCACAGTAGAGGCTCAGATGAACTGGGCGGTAAATTATATGCTGCTTACTTTGCTTGGATTTGTATTGAATCTGCTGCTGGCTATGCCGTTTTCCATGAGCTACTATATTCTGGCGGATAACCCGGATATGAAGGGCGGACAGGCGTTGAAGGCCAGTGCGAAGCTGATGAAGGGGCATTATTTTGCGTATCTGCGCCTGCTTTTAAGCTTCGTGCCGTGGATTATTTTTTCCATGTTTACGCTTTATCTGGCGCTGATCTGGCTGGTGCCTTATATAGAGACCTGCCTGGCGGTTTTCTATCGAAATATTTCCGGGGAGTTTGATGAACCGCCGGTGGCTCAGTTTCTGGATGAAACCGAGGCGTAGATTTGGTTTCTTTTCCAGAGTGGGACATTTAGGCGTGAGGCATGATTTCCTTGACAGGTGGGACACTTAGAAGTGTGAGAATTTGCGAGGGGGAAAGCACTCGGAGTTGCGAAGCCCGTTTTTCCCCCTCGCGCTCCCCCTTTCTGGGCACGCAGCTGCTCGGTGTTGTGGGGATGTGTGTGGGGGCTGGCGAGGCGATGGATACGATGGTGCTGGAAGTGAAAATTTGAGCCGATTGATGGAAGTGTGGAAGGTGGTTCAGGAGGAACGGAAAGCGGTCTGCGTAGCAGACCTGTTCCTGAGAGGTGATAAAAAAATAAGAAATGTGTTGCGGATTCCTGACGTTGTTGGGGATTTTTTTTGTGATTAAATATGTGTGATATGTCTGTTGAGTCAGACTGCATTGGCGTATAAAGTGTAGTAAGTATATCAAAAAATTAGAGATTAGGGAGATTGAAGCTAAGCCGGAATGCGTTGCAGCGGAAACGATTATGTTTCCCAAATGCTTCTCCGCAAGAAAAGAATCATAGAAGCACACTTTCCTATTATAAAAAGTCGGGGAACAGGCACGCTGCGTGTACCGCTTTCCCGTACACAACAAAAAAATCGGCTCAGCCTGACACTGTAGGTACAGCAGTATACAGGACTAAGCCAAAAAACCTACATATTCATAACGCAGCACAACGGCGTGGCCAGGAGGGGAAGAGCGCGAGAAGGGGAGACGGCCTTCGCAACTGTGAGTGCTTCCCCTTCTCGCAAATTTCCACGCTTTATAAAAGAACTATCAGAGAAAAAATTCACACAACAAAAAACAAATTAAATTCAAAGATTCAAAGGAACTCGCCCAAGCACTTCCTTTGTCAACACCCCTACAGCAATCCCGGCCACAACTCCTGCGATCAGCAGCGCCGGTGCGTAAACTATCAGGCTGGTGTTACTCACCACGATCATGGCCACGATCAGCTGGCCGATATTGTGCGTAACACCTCCGGCCACACTGATGCCGATCAGACTGAAATCAGAATGCTTTTTCAGAAGGTTCATTACAGTAAGGCTAAGTGCCGCACCAGCCAGACTGTATAGAATACTGAACAGATTTCCGAACATAAATCCGATCACCAGAATTCGCACAACGGAGACAAGTGCAGCTTCTTTCAGGGAATACCGGTCCAGAATGAAAAGCACAGCCAGGTTGGCGAGTCCAAGTTTAATCCCTGGAATTCCTGCGAAAACAGGAACCAGGGATTCTACATATCCAAAGATGATGGCTATAGCGGAAAATAATCCAAGATAAGCAGTTTTTCGTTTCATAATCTTATGTCACTGCGTCGATCTTCGGTGAATCTTCAGATTCAGAGGAATCCGCAGTATCTTCTCCTTCTATTACAACTTTATTTGGCAGGCAGATGATAGAGCCTCCATGTTCATCGATTGCTTTCTGTTTCATACAGTAATGATCCGGACATGTAGCTTCGATCATAGTGACCTTGCCGTCTTTGATCTCACAGACGTTGGTATCGCCTATGTGGATCACCTGATCCTTGTCAAGTGAGTAGGTTCCGAATTCTTTTCCATCCACAGTGATGCGGATCGTATTGTGGGAACGTTGCCCGGAAAGCCGGAAGCCAAGCCACATGACCCCGGACAGAACCAGAAGCCCTGCAATAAAAAATATTTCTTTTTTCTTCAAAATAAAATCTCCATTTTTTCTGTAAACGACACAATAAGGTTCATTTGAAAAATCAAAACAGAACCTGTGTGATTCACGGAAAATCATAACATACTCCAAATCAAAAGGCAAATATAAGTTAATATTATCTAACTGACGAGATGATAAAAAGTTAAAAACTACTAACAAAAACTATGGACAAGAAAAAAATCCGGTGCTATAATACCTACCTGTAAGTTAGAGATATCTAATTTGCGATTATAAATTAACTCAAACTAAGATTAAGACGGGAATTTATGGCGACTCGACCAGATCAAGTAAGTCGCCGGTGGGGGTGTAAAGAGCAATAAGCAGTTATCAGATGTAGAGATATGTAGCGAAAGCGGGATTGCGAATATCTGATTAACGCCGAAATATAAAACAGGAGAGAAAAGAGATGAAGAACCAGAATTTTTACATGCGTGTGATCTCACTTTTGCTGGTGATCATGGCTGTGCTTTTTTATAACAGCAGCATGAAAGCCCAGGCAAATGAAAAAGAGATCGCAGCTCTGACTGATAAAGTAGATACACTTCAGACACAGCAGAATGAGCTTCTCAGTGCATTGGAGACGAGCTATGCGAACCGTGTGCAGAACCAGAGTGCTGCGGCTGAGAGTAACAGCTCAGATGAAACTGCTACAGATGCATCCGGAAACAGCTCCGATAATACAGAAAACACTGACAGCTCCGCATCAGACAGCGGCACATCCGATGACAGTGCCGACAACGTATACAAGGACGGTACCTACACCGGTGAAGCACAGGGCTACGGCGGAACGATCCAGGTTGAGGTAACACTCTCCGGCGATGAGATCACATCCATCAATGTAGTCAGCGCACCTGGTGAGGACAGCGCTTATCTTTCTCAGGCGGAAAGCGTGATCGATTCTATCATCGGTGCCCAGAGTACAGATGTGGATACGGTTTCAGGAGCAACCTTCAGTTCAACAGGAATCCTGAATGCGGTTGATGAGGCACTTGGAAAGGCGGAGAACGAATGAAAAAAAGACAGCGGGAAGTAAGGCTGATACGTGCAGGAATACAGCTTGCATTTTTCATTGCGGCACCATCGCTGTTTTCCACAGCCTTTGCAGGAATTAAATCGATTTTTCTTGCCATTGCAGGCGGACAGCCGGTGGAGTGGAATTCTTTTCTGACTGTAACCGCAGTGCTTCTGGTCATCACCTGCTTTTTCGGAAGACATTTCTGCGGATATGCCTGTGCATTCGGATCCTTTGGAGACGCTGTTTATGAGGGCTTTTCCTGGATCTGGACGAAATGCTTTCACAAAAAAAAGAAACCTGCGCTTTCTGAAAAAATGGTTCACAGACTTCAGAAAGTAAAATATATCGTACTGGCCCTGATTCTGCTTTCCTGCCTGACCGGTATATATGGAAAGCTTACAGGAACCAGCCCGTGGGATGTTTTTTCCATGATCACAGCCGGACGGCTTCCGGACAGTAAATATCTGGTGGGAATTATCCTGCTGATCCTGATCATGGTGGGAATGTGTACACAGGAGCGTTTTTTCTGTCAGTTTCTCTGCCCTATGGGAGCGTTGTTTGCTTTGATGCCGATCCTGCCGGGAGCACTTTTTCAGAGAAACCGTGAAAAATGCCCACCGAAATGTGGCCTCTGCAAAAAAAGATGCCCTGCGCATCTGGATATTGACGGAGACACCGGCAGGTCCGGCGAGTGTCTTTGCTGCCACGCCTGTGCAGCCACATGCCCGAGAAAAAACATTCATATCGGAACAACTGAGGAAAATAATCTATGAAAAAAGCTTTTTTTGCCACGGCTGTGTTAGTGGGAACAACGATGCTGTTTCCGGCAGGCTGTCTGGCAGCGGAAAAAGAGATACAGACATATAAAGATACAGATTTTGCCATGGATACTGTGGTAACAGAGACTCTTTATACCACAGGTGACGATATAAACAGTAAGCTGACATCTGTTCTGACGGATGTGGAGACAAATCTTCTGTCCTGGACGAATGAGAAATCCCAGATCTACAAGGTCAATGCAGAAAGCGGAAAGGATACGGAGATCTCCGATGAGCTCTCCGGCTATCTGGAGAGAATCCTTAAGATCGCAAAGGATTCAGACGGAGCTTTTGATCCGACGATCGGGAAGCTGATCCGCCTGTGGGACATTGGAGGAGAAGACCAGAGAGTTCCGAAGAAAAGTGAAATCCAGGAGGTTCTGAAGAATTCCGGTTACGAAAAAGTTTCAGTGGATGGAAAAAATATCCGTATGGATGAGGGATGTTCGCTTGATCTTGGTGCAGCCGGAAAAGGTATCGGCTGTGATTCCATTCTGGAATATCTGAAAGGCCAGAAAGAAATTTCAGCAGCGCTTATGAATCTTGGGGGAAGCAGTGTCATGACTTATGGAAGCAAACCGGATGGTTCTTCCTGGAATGTGGCAGTGACAGATCCCCGTGCAGAGAATGAGGATGATTATCTGGGTGTGGTTGCCTTAAATGGCACAGAATTTCTTTCCACATCCGGAGATTACGAGAAATATTTTATCGAAGATGGTGTGAGATATCATCACATTATGGATCCGTCTACCGGGTATCCGGCAAAAAGCGGAGTGACGGGAGTGACCGTTGTATGTGATACAGGTCTTGAGGCCGACGCACTTTCCACAGCTTGTTTTGTTCTTGGTGTGGAAAAAGGCTCCGAATTGTTGAAAAAGTACGGCGCCAACGGACTTTTTGTGGATGAAGACCATCATGTGTATCTGACTGAGGGGATGAAGGAGCGCTTCAGTCTTCTTGCAGATTCCTACAGCGTGGAGGATATTACAGAATAACAACGATAGTAAGCCGGGAAGGTTTTCTATAAATATTTCATATTTTAGGAGGAATAAGTAATGCATAAGTGGAATCTACTGAAAAAAACAGTTCCATGCATCCTGAGTCTTGCAGTGGCAGCTACAACTTTTCCAACAGCGGTAATGGCATCTGAGTTTGATGCGGCAGTTGTTTCTGAGGCAGATGAGCAGACGGGAGCTTCTGAGGAATTTGGTGCTGAAGAAGTTGTTGAGGATACAACAGATGTAACAGAGGCTGCATCTGATGCAGAGGAAAATGCAGCAGAGGATATCCAGCAGGATGAAACGGCAGATGAGCTTGCGGTTGAAGAGAACACAACAGAAGCAGAGTCTTTTTCTGAAAGTGCAGAAGATTTTGACGCAGGAGATGAGATTGCTGTATTTTCGGATTCCGATCAGCTGACAGGAGAATACCAGTATGTGTATGCTGGACTTACCTGGGCACAGTACTGGGCTGCAGAGGGCGTTTATGCAGCAGGAGACACCAGCAGCAATGATGTGAAGGATTCGCATAACGAGCTTGATAAAGGAGCTTTTGATACCGTAACCAGAGCAACAACGAATCATGGTCTTCACAGAGGAAGCTTCCAGACAGAGACAACGATCGTTGCAGAAGATGGAAGCAGATATCCGATCGCAGCATGGACAGATCAGACACACATCAAGCTGACAAATGGTGATGTTGTAGGCTTCAGCAGAGGAACCATTACAAAGACAGACGGAACAACTGTTGATATGGAATATTATGAAGTATACGGTCTGAAATATGTTCCGGTTGCCGTAAAAACAGAAGATTATGCAGCATTTTGCCAGCAGTATAATGTGGTTACAAATGATGGTGTTCTGGAAGGTGGCTATGGTGAAGTACAGTTAAAGTCTTATCAGGAAACAGCGAATGTAACTGCGTCAACCAATGGTCTGAAATATGCAGTAAAAAATGGAGATGGCTTTACATTTGAGGCAAGAAAAACAGGAACAGATTCCGGAATCAAGGATCAGATTCTGAAAACAGCAGAAAATGTAACACCAACAGTAAAAGAGGCAAGTGGAAGTTACGGAGAGTTTCTTCGTGTAGATATTAATGGCGATGGTTATGGAGATCTTGGAGCAAACATGCAGGCTGTGCGTTGGGATTATTGTGGAGATGACGCTACAGGAACTAACGTATTGAGATCTTTTGGAACAAAGTTTGCCGCAGATAACTGGATGCATAAATCCATGGGAATCCAGCTTGGACTTACAGATTCTATCCGTTGCCAGCTTCCGGAGGGAACTGACGGAACCGGATACTGGAGACTGACAGTATATGCACTTGGTTATGCAGACTACAGTTTTGTAGTGCAGGCGACAGAGGCGAATATTGTAAAACCGGCAGAAGAACCGGCAGACACAACTGTTCTTACAAAAGAGGTAGAAGCCGCAAAAGCTCTCGTGAAAGATGATTATACAAAAGCATCCTGGGATGCAATGCAGATGGAACTTCAGGAAGCAGAAGAACTTCTTGCAAGAACAGACGCAAAACAAGCAGAGGTTGATGAGGCTCTTGAGCATCTTCAGTCAGCAGAAAAAGATCTTGTCAAAGTAACCGTTTCTCTTGACAAAACAACAGCATCTGTATACACAGGCAAGACGGTTACATTGAAAGCAACAGCAAACGATAAAGACACAGCAGTAACATTTGCATCCGGCGACACAGCAGTAGCAACAGTAAGCAGTACAGGAGTTGTAAAAGGCATAAAAGCCGGAACAGCAACAATTACAGCAACAGCCGGAAGTGCAAAAGCAACCTGTACAGTAACTGTAAAGAACGGAACAGTCAAACTTAATAGAACGACAGCAACTGTATATACCGGAAAAACAGTAACTGTAAAAGCAACAACTACTCCGGCAGCAACTGTAAAATATACAAGCAGCAATCCAAAAATTGCAACAGTAAGCAGCACAGGAGTTGTAAAAGGCGTGAAAGCCGGAACAGTTACAATCACAGCAACCGCCGGAAATGTGAAAGCAACCTGCAAGGTAACTGTAAAAACATCTACCATTAAATTTGCAAAAGCTTCCGCAACGATCTATAAAGGAAAAACAGTAACTGTAAAAGCAACAGCAACACCATCTGCAACTGTAAAATACACAAGCAGCAATCCAAAGGTAGCGACAGTCAACAGCAGTACAGGAGTTGTAAAAGGGGTAAAAGCCGGAACAGTTACGATCACAGCAACCGCCGGAAACCTGAAGACAACCTGCAAGGTAACTGTTAAGAATCCGACATTCAGCCTTGTGAAATATTCTGCGACCATCAAAGCAGGAAAAACGACAACAATCAGCTCCAAAGCAGCACCTGCAAATAAGGTTACATATGTAAGCAGCAATAAGAAGATTGCAACTGTAACAAGTAAGGGTGTTGTCAAGGGAATCAAAAAAGGTAAGGCAACTATTACAGTTAAATGCAATGGAATTACAAAGAAATTTACAGTAACTGTTAAATAAAGCAGTTTTTGTCAAAAAAAATTGTCTGGCAGCAGCCGCATATAAAAAAGAGGGAGGATAAGGACTCATGGAAAAAGACATAAAAGAAGAAAAGCTATCCGGTAACAATGAGCCGAAGCTGCCCTGGCCGAAGCTGATTCCGGCAGCGGCTGTTATTGCGGCACTTGTATTCTCAGGTATCAAGGCCCAGGGTTCGGATGAAAATGCCCAGACGGTTCAGAAGACAGAATCAAATATAATGTCTGCCTCTGAACTGGAAAAATATCTGAGCTATGAAGAAACCGGAACAGACTCTGCTAAAAGTAAAAAATCAACTGCCAAAACTGCTTCAAAGAAAAGTACAAAGAAAACAGCAGCGAAAAAAAGCTCCGGTACCAGAACGGTATCGGAGTCTGCCGGAAATAATGCCGGTGCAGCCGGACAGGGATCTACGCAGACGCCTGTAGCAAATGTTCCGGTTAATGGTTATAAGGACGGAACCTATGAAGGCTCCGGAACCGGTTTTGGTGGAACGATCCGTGTGCGGGTGACTGTAAGTGGAGGAAGGATTACGGCAATTGACATTCTGGATGCTTCCGGGGAAACTCCGTCTTATTTTGCGGCGGCGCAGGGGGTTATCAGCAAAATGATCGAGGGAAATACTCCAAATGTGGATGCAGTCAGCGGAGCAACGTATTCTTCCAATGGAATCATTCAGGCGGTTCAGAACGCATTATCCCAGGCAGCAGCAGATGGAAGCTCCGGTCAGGTTCCCCCTGCACCGGCAGCAATCTCAACGCCAACGCCAACGCAAACCCCTGCGAAGAAACCCAAGCCGACGACAAAGCAGGATCCGGACAGCCCTCCGAAATATCTGGACGGAACCTATGAAGCGTCTGCAAAAGGCTACAGCGGTGATGTAAAGGTAACAGTGGTTATTAAAAATGGAGTTATTCAATCTGTAGAACAGGAAAATACAGATACTCCGGAGTTTTTTGAAAAAGCATGGGAAGTGCTGAAGGAACAGATTGAAGGAACAGATTCTGTAGAGGGCATTGATACAGTCAGTGGAGCAACCTATTCATCCAGGGGTATTCTGGAAGCTGTAAAAAAAGCTCTTGAGAAAGCGATAAATCCTGAATATGGCAAAGAAGTCACTCCGACACCGACAAAAAAGCCGATGCCAGAACCGACTTCCACGCCGAAGCCAACGTCAACACCAATGCCAACACAAATCCCTACAAAGAAGCCGGTGCCAACAACAGAACCGGATCCGGACAGTCCCCCGAAATATCTGGACGGAACATACGAAGCTTCAGCAAAAGGTTTTAGTGGTGATGTAAAGGTAACAGTGGTTATCGAGAATGGAATTATTCAATCTGTAGAACAGGAAAATACGGATACCCCGGAGTTTTTTGAAAAAGCGTGGGAAGTGCTGAAAGAGCAGATTGAAGGAGCAGATTCTGTAGAGAATATTGATACAGTCAGTGGAGCAACCTACTCATCCAGCGGTATCCTGGAAGCTGTAAAAAAAGCTCTTGAAAAAGCGATAAATCCTGAGTATGGCAAAGAAGTCACTCCGACACCGACAAAAAAGCCTGAACCGAAACCAACGGCAACACCAAAGCCAACAACAATACCAGTTCCAACAGCAACTCCGGAACCGACAGCAACACCAGTTCCGACAGCAACGCCGGAACCAACAGAAGAGCCGGATAATCCGGACGTGACACCGGATCCGGAAGAACCAGACGTAACGCCGGAACCGACACAGGAGCCGGAACCAACACCGGCCGGAATGTACCGGGACGGAATTTACGAAGGCTCAGCGTTTGGATATGGCGGAAAGACAAGACTGACCATAACCATCAGCGGTGGACAGATTACGGAGATTTCACAGACAAATAACGATACACCGAATTTCTTTGAACCGGCGTGGGCAACGATTTATGCACAGATCATGGCAAATCAGTCCGCAGACGGTATTGATACTGTCAATGGAGCTACGTATTCTTCACAGGGAATTATCGGAGCAGCCCAGAAAGCTCTGAGTCAGGCAAAGAACTGACCTATATAATAAGAAAAAAATTTTGATCTAAGCCATAAAAAGGCCCCTGGACTACTGAAGAAATATTTCAGAGTTCAGGGGCTTTTTGCATGAAAAAGTTCTATAGTTGTTTCAGCTTATCGGAAGGAGACTCTGTGGACGGAACATCCGGCATCTGTCCGTCATCGCCGAACGGAATTGTGAAAATATACGGCTGGCTGTCATCAGAGCTGTCAGATCCATCGGAATCTCCGGAACCATCAGAACCATAGGGAATGGTGTAAGTGAAGGGATACTCCTCATCAGAACTACCAGAACCATAGGATCTGTCCTGAGAATTATTACCGTGTTCTGTATAAGGAATCACTTCCCGGTAAATTTTCTTTTCAACGTTATGCAGTGCAGGAATTCCAAAGAAGATATACAGTGCAAGGAGAAGTCCGCTGAATACCACGCCGATGGAGGAAAAAATAAGCCCGAGTTTTGCAGTCAGAAGCATAGGCTGTTTCCGGCGGGAGGCGAAGGCAAAGATGATGCTGAGGATTCCGAGAATCAGTCCGCCGACCGCGCTCACAGAAAAAACAACGGACAGAATCCCAAGGATCAGAGCCGCAATGGACAAACCGTTTACCGGACGGGGAGATCGTCTGTTATATGTAGGATCATTATTATATGACATGAAAAATCCACTCCTTTTAAAAATGATTATATATTATAGCATTTTCGAGACGGAAATCCAACTTTTTCGACTTTACCTTTCAGGGATAAATTGCTTCTTACGCTCGTATCTGCTACAATGGTAAGCGGACTAACTGTTTACAGTATTCAAAGTAAATTTGGGACAACAGGAGAAAATAAAAATGGACATTATTCAGGTAATCACCAGAGAGCTGAACGTTAAGAAATGGCAGGTGGAGGCAGCTGTGAAGCTGATTGATGAGGGCTGCACCATTCCTTTTATTTCTAGATACCGTAAGGAAGCGACCGGTACACTGAACGACGAACAGCTTCGTAATCTCAATGAGAGACTTACCTATTTAAGAAATCTTGAGGACAAAAAAGCGCAGGTTCTCGGCAGTATCGAGGAACAGGGCAAGCTGACACCTGAGCTGAAAAAACAGATCGAGGCAGCACAGACGCTTGTAGTAGTTGAGGATCTTTATCGCCCGTACAGACCGAAACGCCGTACAAGAGCCATAATCGCAAAGGAAAAAGGTCTGAAGCCGCTGGCAGACATCATTCTTCTTCAGATGACCAATAAATCAATCGAGGAGGAAGCAGAAGCATTTCTTTCCGAGGAAAAAGAAGTCAAAACTGTGGCAGATGCCATCAATGGAGCGAAGGATATCATTGCAGAGCATATTTCCGATGAGGCAGATTATCGTATCCACATCCGTAAAAGAACAATGGATAAGGGAAGCGTAAGCTCTTCTGCAAGAGATGAGAAGGAACAGTCTGTCTACGAGATGTATTACGATTTCGAGGAGCCGATAAAGAAGCTTGCAGGACACAGGATCCTTGCCCTGAACCGTGGCGAGAAGGAAAAATTCCTCACAGTGAAGATCCTTGCTCCGGAAGAAGAAATCCTCCGCTATCTGGAGAAACAGGTGATCGTTCGGGATAATCCAAACACAACACCGATACTGAAAGAGGTTGTGGAGGACAGCTACAAGCGTCTGATCGGACCGGCTATTGAGCGTGAGATTCGAAGTGCCCTTACAGAGGCAGCTGAGGACGGAGCGATCCGTGTCTTTGGAAAAAATCTTGAGCAGCTTCTTATGCAGCCTCCGATCGCAGGTCAGGTAGTGCTTGGCTGGGACCCGGCTTTCCGTACAGGATGTAAGCTTGCAGTGGTAGATCCCACCGGAAAAGTTCTGGATACCACTGTGATCTATCCGACAGCGCCTACCAATGAGACCAAGATCCGTGCAGCTAAGGAAACCCTCAAAAAACTCATCAGCAAATATCACGTAACTCTGATCTCCGTAGGAAACGGAACCGCATCCAGAGAGTCAGAGCAGATCATTGTAGAACTTCTCAAGGAGATTCCGGAGAAGGTACAGTATGTGATCACCAATGAGGCAGGAGCTTCTGTATATTCTGCAAGTAAGCTTGCAACAGAGGAATTCCCGAACTTTGATGTGGGACAGCGTAGTGCTGCCTCCATTGCAAGACGAGTACAGGATCCGCTGGCAGAGCTTGTAAAGATTGATCCGAAATCCATCGGTGTCGGTCAGTACCAGCACGACATGAACCAGAAGAAGCTGGGAGAAGCACTGAATGGTGTTGTGGAGGACTGCGTAAACAAGGTCGGAGTTGATCTGAATACAGCCTCTGCATCACTTTTGGAATACATCTCCGGAATCAGCAAAGCCATTGCAAAAAATATCGTGGCATACCGTGAGGAGAATGGCCGTTTCCAGACAAGGCGTGAACTTCTTAAGGTCGCCAAGCTGGGACCGAAGGCTTTTGAGCAGTGTGCAGGCTTCATGCGTATCACAGGCGGAAAAAATCCTCTGGATGCGACCAGCGTTCATCCGGAGAGCTACGATGCAGCGAAAAAGCTTCTGGAGAAGCTTGGATACACACCGGAGGATGTGGCAGAACGCAAGCTTTCCAATCTGTCCAGACAGATCCGTGATTATGCAAAAATGGCGAAAGAGCTGGAGATCGGTGAGCCTACTCTTCGCGATATCGTAAAAGAGCTGGAGAAACCGGCAAGGGACCCGCGTGATGAGATGCCGAAACCAATCCTCAGAACAGACGTACTTGATATGAAGGATCTGAAAGAGGGCATGATTCTTAAGGGAACTGTCCGCAATGTAATTGATTTCGGAGCTTTTGTAGATATCGGAGTACATCAGGACGGACTGGTTCACATTTCCGAGATGAGTGAAAAATTCATCAAACATCCGCTGGAAGCAGTCAGCGTAGGTGACATTGTGGATGTCCGCGTACTTGGCGTTGATATGAAGAAAAAACGTATCAGTCTTTCTATGAAGGGAATCAATAAATAATAAAGTACAGCAGCTTATTTTTTCCATAGAACAGAGAAATTGGTTTTACAGGAAAAAACAGCTGCTGTATTATTATATTACAGAACGTGAGTGATAGTGTTCGGCTATAACTATAGTACGTGATATAAAGACTATACATATAAAGACAGGAGGGGATCATATTTGGACAGTACAGTACAGACCGTACAGGAAGTGGGGAATCAGGTGAGCCAGTACAGGCAGATGTTTGAAAACTATCTTCCTGACATTACGAAATTCGGGATCAAGGTTGTTCTGGCAATCGTTGCTTTCTGGGTAGGAAGTACAGTGATCAAATGGCTCGTAAAGGTTGTAAAAAAATCTCTTACAAAATCCAGACTGGATACAGGTGTGGCACAGTTTGTATCATCCCTGCTCAAGATCGTGCTCTACATTCTTCTGCTTTTTAATATATCTACAAGCTTTGGGGTGAAGGAATCCTCGCTGGCAGCATTGCTTGGAACAGCAGGTGTTACCTTGGGTCTTGCTCTTCAGGGCGGACTTTCCAACCTGGCAGGCGGAATGATGCTTCTTTTGTTTAAGCCCTTCCAGGTGGGAGATTACATCAATGTGGATGGACAGGAGGGAACCGTAGCAAAGGTCGAGATCTGTTATACAACGCTTTTGTCGATCGATAACAAACATATCGTGATCCCGAACGGTGCACTTTCCAACACAGTTATCACCAATGTGACAGCAAGAGATCAGCGTCGCCTGGAGATTAAAGTAGGAATTTCCTATAACGCAGATATTCAGAAAGCCAAGAATATTCTGGAAGATATCCTGACAGAAGATCCGGATACAAGAGAAGACGAAGAGATGGTGGTTTTCGTGGACGAGCTGGCAGATAGTGCTGTGATCATGGGATTCCGTGTCTGGGTAGCTACAGACCGCTACTGGGAAACGAAATGGAGACTGAACCAGCGGATCAAAGAAGATTTTGATTATTATGGAATCGAGATTCCTTATAATCAGCTGGATGTGCATATTCACAGATAAAAAAACAGGACGTGTGAAAAACGAGAAATCATTTTTCGCACGTCCTGTTTTTATGTTTTAATACCAGCGTGTCATCGGCAGGTCATTGTTGATGCCTTTTGTCATGAGAATCTGGTGAAGATCGATGATTCCGTTATGGAAGGTTGCCGCACATGCAGACAGGTAAAGATCCCACATACGCAGGAAGTTTTCATCGAACATGGTTTTTTCTTTTTCAAGGTTATCGCGGAAATTCTTTTCCCAATGAAGAAGAGTCTTATTGTAATGCAGGCGAAGATTTTCGATGTCAAGGGTATGGAAGTTATCTTCTGCCATATGATTCAGGATCTCCCGAAGGCTTGGAACAGTTCCGCCCGGGAAAATATATTTCTTGACCCATGGATCACCCGGATGCTCTTTGAGTGCGCTGATGAAATGAAGCAGGAATAATCCGCCCGGCTTCAGAACCTTTTCGACGCAGTCGAGGAAAAGCTGATAATTATCACGGCCGACATGCTCCAGCATACCGACGCTGACAACGCGGTCAAACTGGTAATTCTGCTTCGGAAGATCACGGTAGTCCATCAGTTCTACGGTAAGATAATCCTCCAGTCCCTGCTCTTTGATACGTTTCTGGAATTCGGCATACTGTTCATGACTTAGAGTGATACCTGTACCGTGTATCTTGTATTTCTTTGCTGCTTCGATCAGCAGGAATCCCCATCCGCAGCCGATGTCCAAAAGACTCATGCCTTCTTCGAGATGCAATTTCTTAAGAATATAATCTACTTTATTTACCTGTGCCTGATACAGAGTATCGTCTTCATGAATGAAGTAGCCACAGGAATAACTCATGGTTTCGTCCAGCCATAATTTATAAAAATCATTTCCGATGTCATAGTGGCTGGTTACTTCTTTTTCCTGGTTCTTTTTTGATGTGGAGCTGAACATGATCTTCTTTAAGGCAGATTCGTTGGTAGAAAATTTACCCATCTGTCCCAGAAAATGATCAAGTGCTTCATAAAGATTTCCTTCAATATCAAGATCTCCGCGCATGTAGGCTTCTCCTAATGCAAGGGAAGTACTCTTGACCAGATCTGCGAGAGGAATTGCTTTTTTGAAGTTCACAGTAAATGTCGGTTCGCCCTCTCCGATGTGATACTCGGAATTCTTGAACTTTACCAGAAATGGATAATCTGTAAAGCGTTCAAGGAACTGCACCATTGCTTTCTCTTCAGTCTTTTCTCCTAATGTCTCGAACATATAGTTTACCTCCTTTTACACAGGCTTATGATACACCATCGGGAGGTATTTTTGTAAGTGGCGAAATGTACAAAGTTGGAAGGGAAATCAGAGAATCTTGTGGCAGGATGTTTAGAAAAAACGACTTGAACAATACAGAAAAGAATGCTACTATGAACTCAAAGCATATTTCTCAAAAATTCAGGGCATATTTGCCGTCTATCTATTTTTTCTAAAATCATTTCAGAAATCCATGCTTTTAAATTCCAATTAATAATGAAGGCAGGGGTTCGAAGTGAAAATAAAAACAGTACGGTTTGTTCTAAGACTCCTGCAAAACAGGAGGTATGATTATGGCAAAAAGAAAGAACCTAGCTCTTCGAAAAAACAAGTCTGAGGTGATCGCAATGAGTATATTCGAGTATGACAAGGAAGAGGAAGAACGGAAGCTGCGGAAAGCGGAATACGAAGCTGGAAGAGAAGAAGGAACAAGAGGCATTGTCAGAAACATGCTTCAGGCAGGAGAGCCGATGGAGAAAATAGCCAGATATACAGGATGTACGGTTCAGGAGTTGGAAAGATTTGTAGCGGAACTGCATAGGAAGTAAATTAGAAGCCAGATATTATTATCTGCTGCACTTGTATGTGCAAAAACCATACGTCTTCTTCAATGTTCAGAATTACGGCGATATCGGTCAGCCTTCTGACACAGAAAGCATAATACAGAGTTCCTTCGCAGCCATGAAAATTTAGGAATTCTGTGAGCTCAGGCGGAAGTTCTCTGCGAAAATCCGGATGAGAAAGGATTTTTTGGATCAGATTGTGGCAGAAATATGGATCTGTATTCCAGAAATAAGTATCCATTTCCGAATCAAAAGAATGTTGCCAACCAGAACCGGAATAAGGTGATATCTCGGCGCGCTCTCGAAGAAACTGTACCCAGCGGCTCATGAGCAGATAGTTTTTCCGGAGGACGGATGTATCATTGGTAAGCTGATAGAGGCGGTATGCACCACGAAGTGCAAAATCGCTCCATACAGCGGCCTCGGAGAAGCCATGAATTCCCTTGTGAAAATCCCTGTAGATATTCAGGGCGGGAACTGGTTCGGATGAACAGCAACTGGAACTTAAGCGAACCTGAAGTTTCTGAAGCTCCCGATTGATCTCAGAAGCAGAAAGTTTATTTGAAAACAGATTCATAATGACTCCTCCTTTCCTGTAAATAGCAGTCGGACGAAAAAGTATGAGTAGTATGAGGACGTCCATGCAGCTGATGAGAAGATTATAAAAAACGGGAGAGATAAAATCTATGATTATATATAGCCTGTTAAATTGATTTAAATTAATCTGGCTAAATCTGAACTATTGAGTAATTTGCATTAGGTTATGAGTGAGTACGAACATTCAATGAAGGATGTTGCGAAAAAGTATTTGGAATGCTATGATTTCAGAAAAAGAAGTTGGGGCGTTTATTGCCTGTCAGAGAATTGAAAGGCAGAGAGCATGTCACGAATTTCTATAATATATGCTCAGAAAGAGGAAACACTATGACATACGAAGAACTGATCCATGATCTGCAGAAGCTGAGTTGGGAAGAAGAAATTTATCGGGAATATTATTACATGGAGAAAACACCCGAAAATATCGAAAAATTTCTGGAAAAATATAAAGATTATGAAAAGGAAGCCGGATGGTGCGTATATGAAGAAACGCTGAACAGACATATGTATGAAAATCAGTTTATTCCTTCGTGCAGCAATGTAAGTCTGAATAAACCTCCGAGATATTTTCCAGCCTTTTATCATAAACATGATTTTTTTGAAATCGTTTATGTTTTGTCGGGAAATTACAAAAACAGTTTCGTGGATTCAGAGGAGGAACTGAAACCGGGAGATCTGTGCCTGATCGCGCCAAACACCGTACATAGTGTCCATACAGTAAACGATGACAGCATTATTTTTAACATTCTGATCCGTCGCAGCACTTTCATGGATATTTTTTATAATACAGTTCGTGATAAATCTCAGATTTCAAGCTTCTTTGTGGGAAACCTTTATTCCCGGGAAAAAATACGTTATCTTCTTTTTCATACAGAAGGCGATGAGATTATCCGTAATTATATTCTGGATATGTATAAAGAACAGAAACACTGTGATGAATACACAGACAGGATCATCTGCAGTATTCTCACACTGTTTTTTGTGGAGCTGACAAGACGACATGGAAAAAATATAAGCATACCAGATATGAAAAGAGAAAAAACAGAGGAAGAATCCAGGATGCTTTCCTATATGATCGCAAACAGCAGCACAGTGACTTTAAGTGAGCTGGCCGAAGAGTTTCATTTTTCTGTGCCATACTGCTCCAAGCTGATAAAAAATATCTCCGGAAAAACTTTTTCCAATCTTCTTACAGAGATCCGGCTGCAGCAGGGAGAACAGCTTCTACTGTACAGTCAGATGAGTGTGGAGGATATCAGTGACAGGGTGGGCTACAAAAATCCCGAAAGCTTTATCCGCGCATTCCGCCGTTTTTACCAGGATACGCCCAGCCAGTATCGAAGAAAGAATAAATAAAATCAATTTAATTGATTATTTAGAACAATGGTTCTCTCCGTATCATCCTGCTATGATGTAGACAAATAAAAAAATCAGTGCTGATAAAAAAATATGATCTACAGATAATATTTCGCGGAAAGCAGTAATGCTGTATATAAGGCGGGCAGGAATGGATAAAGGAGGAAACCAGAATGATGAAATATAATGATGCTTATTCCATGATGGGAGCTATGATCAACCAGGCGTTTGCAGATCAACATGAAAAAAGGCACAAGCCAGGGAAAACGCAGTTTTCCAGTCGCATATTGTCGAAAGAAAAAGTCATAAAATGCAGAAATCCGGTTTACAAATTTTGAAGCTTATACTATAATAATCACATGAACGGAAGCCCCGTTCCTTACATATGAAAACAGGGGGGCCCGCTGAAGCGAGCTGAGAGTAGGCTGTAAATGTCTTGACCCATAACCTGATTTGGATAATGCCAACGTAGGGACATATGCACGAAGGATTCTTAGAAATACGGAAGATCAGAGAGTACAGAAGATAATATCAAGGTACAGAAGATTTTTTAAGTACGAAAGATAAGGAACCCGGTAGTTGTAATGCGTACGTGTTGCAGCCACCGGGTTTTTTGTTGCTTACATGAAAGGAGAAATTTTTTACATGAGAAATTATAGTACACAGATGGAGGCTGCCCGCAAGGGAATCATCACACCTGAGCTTGAGATCGTAGCGAAGAAGGAGAGAATGACAACAGAGGAGATTCTTCCGCTGGTTGCATCCGGCAAGGTAGTTATCTGTGCCAACAAGAACCATAAATGTATCGATCCGGAGGGAGTAGGTTCCATGCTCCGTACCAAGATCAACGTAAACCTTGGTGTTTCCAGAGACTGCAAGGATTATGATGTTGAGATGCAGAAGGTTATGGAGGCTGTAAACATGGGAGCACATGCGATTATGGACCTTTCTTCTCACGGAAATACGATTCCGTTCCGCCGCAAGCTGACAAGCGAGTGTCCGGCTATGATCGGAACTGTTCCGGTTTATGATTCTGTTATCCATTACCAGAGAGATCTGGATACACTGACAGCTAAGGATTTTATCGATGTTGTAAGACTTCACGCACAGGATGGAGTTGACTTCGTAACTCTGCACTGCGGAATCACCAGAAAGACCATCGACCAGATCCGCAATCACAAGAGAAAAATGAACATCGTTTCCAGAGGCGGTTCTCTTGTATTTGCATGGATGTGCATGACAGGTGAGGAGAACCCATTCTATGAATATTATGATGAGATTCTGGATATCTGCCGTGAGTATGATGTGACTATCTCCCTTGGAGATGCCTGCCGCCCGGGCTGTCTGGCAGATGCTACAGACGTATGTCAGATCGAGGAGCTTGTACGTCTTGGCGAGCTGACCAAACGTGCATGGGAGAAGGATGTACAGGTTATGGTCGAGGGACCGGGCCATGTGCCGCTTGACCAGGTTGAGGCGAACATGAAAGTGCAGCAGTCTATCTGTCAGGGTGCACCGTTCTATGTATTAGGACCTCTTGTAACTGATATCGCACCGGGATATGATCACATTACATCTGCAATCGGCGGAGCAGTGGCTGCCATGTCCGGAGCTGCTTTCCTCTGCTATGTAACACCGGCTGAGCACCTGGCACTTCCAAATCTTGAGGATGTAAAACAGGGAATTATGGCATCCAAGATCGCAGCTCATGCAGCAGATATCGCCAAAGGTGTGCGCGGTGCACGTGAGATCGACGACAAGATGGCTGATGCCAGAAGAAAGCTTGACTGGGAGGCACAGTGGGAGTGTGCAATGGATCCGGAAACAGCGAAACGTATGTGGAATGAGCGCAAGCCGGAGTATGATGACACCTGCTCCATGTGTGGTAAATTCTGTGCAGTACGAAGCATGAACAAGGCACTTGCAGGAGAGCATATCGACATCCTGTAAGAGAATTAAACTGCCATACATATTAATATGGAAGAAACTGGCATACAAGGACCGTACCTGTCTGTGGTAAAATATCACAACAGGGCGGCTCTTTTTGCATGGAGAAAATAAAATATTATATGCAAAATATTGTCTATATGACGAAAAAGTACATGTTCTATATACAAAGTGCTCAATAATCCATGCCACAGGCTTGGATAATCCATGTATTTTTTGTGTCCAAATTGTTAAAATATGTTCATCAAGTATGAGGAACGTCAAAATAAAGGAGGACGAAACATGAAAAGAAAGATGCTCAGTGTTCTGCTCTGTGCAGCAATGATGGGAACAACACTCGCAGGCGCAACAAGCGTGCTTGCAGCTGACGACAAAGATTCAGACAGCAAATGGGAGTACAAGGAGGCTACTCTTACATTTCTGATCGATCCGGATACAGCGTCATCCGGATATCAGGCAGTATTTGATCTCTGCGAGAAAGAGACAGGTATCCACATTGAGACAGAGCTTCGTGCATCAGGCGGTGACGGAGACAACCAGGTAAAAACAAGACTTGCTTCCGGCGAGATGACAGATCTTTGCGGATACAACTCAGGAGCTAAGCTTAACGAGCTTGATCCGGAGAGCAACTTCATCGATATTTCCGGCGAGGAGTGGGCAAGCCGTCTTGACGATACATTCGCATCTGCAGTAAGCGCTGGTTCTGATTCCGCAGTATACGGTATTCCGCTTACAGCTACAAACCTTGGATGTATCCTTTACAACAAAGACCTTTATGAGAAATATGATCTTGAGGTTCCAGATACATGGGAAGATTTCCTCAAAAACTGTGATACACTGAAAGATGCTGGTGAGACAGCAGTTATCGGATCTCTTGGAGATTCCTGGACAATCCAGGTTCCATACCTTGGAGACCACTACAACGTACTTGCAGCAGAGCCGGATTTCTCAGAGAAATTTGAAGCTGGTGAAGCTAAATATGCTACAACAGAGGCTGGTCTTAAGAGCTTCCAGAAACTCGCTGACCTTCAGCCATACTTTAACGAGGATTACACAGCAACTACATACGCAGATGCCTGCGATAAGCTTGTAAACGGCGAGGGTGCTCACTGGTTCATCCTTTCCCAGGCACTTTCCAGCATCTATGAGCTCTACGGAGACGATGTAAACAAAATCGGTGTTATGGGTGTTCCGGGAGATGACGCTGACAACCATGGCCTTACAGTTTGGGAGCCAACAGCTATTTACGGAAACGCTAACAGCGACAAAAAAGATGATATCTTAAGATTTATGGAGTTCTATACATCTGATGAGGCACTTGACGCTTTCACAGAAGCACAGAAACCAGACGGCCCATATTGTATCAAAGGATATGAGCTTCCGGATGACGCATATGACGGAGTTAAAGAGGCTCAGGAGAAATACTTTGACACAGGAAAAACAAATGTTGCAATGGAGTTCCAGACATCTGTAAAAGGAACAAACTGCGAGTATATCTGCTCTGAGGTTGCAACAGGACAGTCTACAGCAGAGGAAGCTGCAAAGGCTTACGATGAGGACTGCAAGAAACAGGCAACACAGCTTGGACTTGACTGGAAATAAGTAAATGTATGTCGGCCGCCTGTGTTTCAGGCGGCCGGCTTTAATGTCAGCCAGACATCTGGAAATCGGAAAGGAAATGAAGCATGAACAAAAAGAAAATATACAGTTTATGGTTTCTTCTTCCGGCAGTACTGATTTTTGTGATCTTCTTCATCATCCCGATGGTGACATCACTGTTTTTCAGCTTAACTGTATGGGATCTGAAATCATTTACATTCTGCGGCCTTGATAACTATAAAACATTCTTCAGTGAAAACTCCTTAAGTATATCTGTAAAAAATACGTTGATCTATGCAGTCCTTACAAGTGGACTGAAAGTAATCATTGCATTCTTTATCGCATTGTTCCTGACAAGTAAGATCAAGACAAAAGATTTCTTAAGATCTCTTGTGTTTTTCCCAAACCTTGTCAGTGCAGTAGCAATCGGTATTATTTTTAAGGCACTGATGCATCCGAGCAAGGGACTTTTCAACACAGTTCTTGCAGCTATTGGAATTTCCGGACCTAACTGGCTGGGTGATACACATCTTGCCCTGTTTTCCGTAATTGCGGTTGATGTATGGAAAGGTGTCAGCATTTCCACAGTAATCTTTATTGCCGGTATCACATCTATTGATTCCAGCTATTATGAAGCTGCTTCTATCGACGGTGCAACCCGTTGGCAGACTATTCGAAACATCGTAATGCCACTGGTTCGTTCTTCAACAAATACCATTATCACACTTTCTCTGATCGGCGGACTTCGCTGCTTTGACCTGATCTGGGCTATGACAAAGGGTGGTCCTGGATTTGCAACAGACGTACTTGCATCCGTTGTTTACAAACAGTACGCAGCAGGATTCTTCGGTCTGTCTACAGCAGGAAACGTTATCATGTTTGCGGTAATTGCGATCATCGCATTCCCGCTTCAGAAATTCCTTAACAGCAGGGAGGTGTACAACTAAAATGAAAAAACAGAAAAGACTTACATTATTAGGAGACATCCTTGGATGTGTTTTCGGTATTCTCATTTTTGCAGTACCGTTTCTCTTCATGCTGATCAATGCACTGAAGGACAGAAAAGAAGCAAACCTTCTGAGACTTTCCCTTCCGACTGAGTGGATGTGGAGCAACTTCAAAGAAGTATTTTCCGCAAATAATTATCAGATCATCACAGCATTTAAGAACAGTATTATCCTTACGATAGGATCCCTGATCGTGCTTATCATTGTAGGATCCATGGCAGGCTATGTTCTTCAGAGAAGATCTGACAGACCTGTAAAGATCGTGGATACACTTGTTATGACAGGTCTTATGATTCCTCCTGCAATCCTTCCTACAATCTGGATTATGCAGGGACTTCACATTTACAAAACCATGTTTGGTATGATCATGGTTGAGACAGCACTTCAGATTCCGTTTACCATCATGCTTTACAAAGGTTTTATGAATACAATTCCTGTAGAGCTTGAGGAGGCAGGATACATCGACGGATGTACAAGAAGCAATCTGTTTGTAAAGATTATTTTCCCTCTTCTGAAACCGGTTACATCCACAATTATCATCCTGAATGCGGTAACAATTTTCAACGATTTTACTAACCCGCTGTACTTCCTTCCGGGAAATGATAATGTAACAGTTCAGCTTACTCTTTATAACTTTATGGGCAGATATTCCAGTTCTTATAACCTGCTGTTTGCAGATGTACTGATAATCACTATCCCGATGCTGATCCTCTTCCTGTTTTTCAACAAGAAGATCGTAGACGGTATGGTAGCCGGAGCTGTCAAAGGTTGATGCCAAATATGCAAAATCGGATTTGTGTGGTATTATCATAATTGAATCAACTGCGAAGCAGTTATTCGGTTATGATAAGCAAGCAGTGAATAAGGATGGTTTTATCCACCTGACATGCCATGCAGATAAAAGAAAACAGATACTCTGCTGTGACGGCAGGGTATCTGTTTTGGCAAATAAAAATATATGAGGTGTGTTTATGAAATTTCGCACAAAACTGATTTTGGGTTTTTCCATTGTAATATTTTTTATATCGGCAATCCTGGGTATAGTCTGCTATAACTATAATTCAAAAAGGCTATCTGAAAAAGCAGCTCAAAGCCTGAAATTCTATTCCAGGCAGACAGCTGCTAATGTTGATTTTACAGTAGATTCCATGAAGCATGTGACAGATTATATCCTGTCAGAACAGGATATGCTCAATGCAATGAAAACATTGCCGAAATATTATGAAAAAGGCAATTATGGATTTGGTAAAACGATAAAACATAATGATCTTCTGGATACATTAAATATAGGACTTGCCATGTACTATATCGACAGTAATTTTTACAGGGTGATCATTTTTAATGAGTTCGGAGATGTGGCATCCAGTACAAATACCGGTTCCAAGCTTACCAATAAGGCAAGGAATATATCCGACATCAAATGGCTGAATTCAGCAACCAGAATGCATGGTAAACCGATCCTGATAGCACCACATATGGATGGCTGGGGAATCAGGGAAAGCGAGGAAGTTTTTTCCCTGGCAAGAAAAGTTCAGGGTGGAGATTTCGGATATATTGAAGTTCAGTATGCTACGGATGAACTGAAGGATATATTTGAGATTCCGGATTCCGATATTAAAGTTGTGGCATTTCTTCCGGGAGGAGAAATCCTGTATCAGTCCGAGGGCCTGACCGATGATCTGGTAAGCTATATAAAAAAACATCCGGAAGTAACAAAAATGGATTCTATTACCGTTTCTTCAGACACAAGCATGTGGGCATCAGCATCAGAGATATCCGATAATTATGGGATTCGTGTGGTTGCCCTGGAGGAAAAAACAGAGATCATTGCGGGGATGAAAGAGGCTGTGATGATCGCTCTGGGAATGGCTATAGGCTGCTTTGTGATCTCCATGGGAGTGGTAATCTTTATTGCCAGCAAGTTTTCCAGGCCGTTGACTGTGTTAAAGGATCAGATGGAAAATACAGGAATCGAGAATATGGATGCAGAGCTTGTGGTACCGAATACAGATGATGAGGTTCAGGCAGTAGGAATCGCATACCAGAATCTGATGCACAGACTGAACGAATCCATTGTAAAAGAAAGACGAATGTCATTGCTTCAGCTTCAGGCACAGTTCGATACCCTGCAGGCGCAGGTCAATCCACATTTTCTTTACAATGTGCTCAATGTAATATCAAGCAGAGGCATTATGGACGGTGATGAGGAAATCTGCGAGATCTGCGGCTGTCTGGCAGCTATGCTCAGGTATTCCACGAACACAAAGGAGAGATATGCAACAGTAGAAAAGGAGCTGGAGTATCTTGAACGTTATATTTTTCTGCTGAAATCCAGATATGAACATCGGTTGGAAGTGGAAGTGGATTGTGAGGAATCCGTAAAACAGGAGCAGCTTCCCAAAATTGTGCTGCAGCAGCTGGTAGAGAACAGCATACAGCACGGATATAATAACAGCAAAAATATCATGAAAATTTACGTACATGGCTGGAGAGATGAAACAGGCTGGTACTTTGAAGTCCGGGATAACGGACAGGGTACCACGGAAGAAGTGCGTGAAGAGTTAAACAAAAAAATGAGAAAAATCCGGAAAAAGATCATGTCCAGAGGAAGCAGTATAGAATTGGAAATCGGAGGTATGGGGCTGGCGAATACCTATGCAAGAATGTTTCTTGTGTACAATGGAAGAGCAGTATTCCGGATACGAAACCTTGAAGAGGGATTAAGTGTCATCATAGGGGTATCGGAAAAGGAGGATGAAGCCGATGTATCAGGTGATGATTGTTGATGATGAGCCGATGGCAGCCAGTCTGATCGTCAACATTATAAAACGAAAATACAGTAATTTTGATATCATGGGAACTGCCTATGACGGTGAGGAAGCACTGGAACTGATGGAGAAAAAAGGAGAACCGGATGTTCTGATCACAGATATCCAGATGCCGGTGATGAATGGACTGAAGCTTGTAGAAGAGACAAAGAAACGTTATCCGGAAGTGCTCAGTGTGATAGTCAGCGGATATCAGGAATTTGAATATGCGAAGCAGGCTATCGCATTTGGGGTGTGTGATTATATCCTGAAACCGATCGTGCCGTCAGAGTTTGCCAAGCTGATCAAAAAGATTGAAGAGAAGCTGAGACAGAAATATTACAAGGAACGGAACGTTCTTATGCACAGGATGGTAAATGAGCTTCCTGTAGATGAAAAAGCTCTCAGAAGATACTTTCAGTCGGAAAATTACTACGGGGCGATTGTCAGGCTGAACGGACTTCCAAGCCGCTATGGGGAGCGCGGAAGAAAAGAGATCTTTTCGGATATCAATGAGATGATACTGGCTTATGGCCGTGACACACAGGAGACCTTATATCTCTGTCCGGGCGAGATCGTCAGTGATGTGGATTATGAACAGATGATCCGCAGACGTATTGGAAAGGAGCAGCCGGAAGCTGCGTATGTTACTACCATCATCCGCCGAAAATCTGTTCCTGTGGGTCAGATCGGAGAAATGGTCCGGGAGCTTTACCGTAAGCTGGACGCCTCAATCATTCTGGGAAAAAATCAGACTCTGATCATTGAAGAGACAGATGGAGGACAGAGTACAGGGGCGCCCGGCAGAGATTATGAGTATCTGGAAGAGCTGGAATATCTTGCAGGAAAACAGAAGTATGACCGTCTCCAGAAAAAAACGGAGGAACTGATCCGCAAATGGGTAAAAGAAGAACATACCCAGCTCTGGATCGAAGGACGTGTTCGGCAGATCGGTTATCTGCTCCAACGCTACGATGCCGGAAACTGGGATTACCGTGAGACAGAATTTCTTATGGATGACATTTTCTCTACAGCAGAAAATGTGGAGCAGCTTTGCAGCGGGATATCTGATATTTTCTTTAAGGATGTGCATGAGGAGACGGCTTCTGCGCAGAAAACAGATACAGAGGAATATTTTGAGAGTGTGAAAAAATATATCCAAAAGCATATGTCGGAACAGCTTTCCCTGCACAGTGTGAGCAAGGCTGTAGGTGTTTCACAGACATATTTAAGCCGGCTTTTCCGCAAGTATGAGGATGCGTCATTTAATACGTATCTTACCGCGCTTCGAATGGAAAAGGCGAAAAAGCTTCTTCTCCGTGAGGAAAAGATGTATGTAAAGGATGTAGCAGAGCAGGTAGGTTATAAAGATCAGTTTTATTTCAGTCGGATTTTTTATTCCTATACAGGAGTAAGGCCGTCAGAATACGTGGAAAAAGAAACAATTGAAACAATATAAAAAATGGAGGGCAAAGGTATGCTGTACCATAATGGGGAAAAACTGACAGAGGAGAAATTTCAGAATCCGGGAAGCGAGTACCGGGCAGCACCGTTCTGGGCATGGAACTGCAAAATGACAGAGGCGGAGATCGACAATACACTGGAGGCATTAAAGGCCATGGGAATGGGCGGCGGACATATTCACTGCCGTACAGGAATGGACAACCCATATATGAGCGAGGAATTTCTGAATCTGGTGAAGTATGCCTGGAAACAGAGCAGGGAAAAAGATATGCTCACATGGCTTTATGATGAAGATCGCTGGCCGTCAGGAGCAGGCGGCGGACTGGTAACGAGAGATCATAAATACAGGATCCGTTTTCTTCTTTTTACACCGGAACGCCAGGAGGGAAAAAAGATCGAAAACAGCGAGCTGCGTTCTTCCGGACAGGCGGTAAGAAGCAACGAGAGAACTTTTCTCGGAAGATATCAGGTGCGTCTTGAGGGCGGGTATCTGGCCGAGTATGAAAAGATCAGCGAGGATGCACAGCTGAAAGATGGATTTGCGGAGTGGTTTGCATATCTTGAGGTGTCCGGTGACAATCCGTGGTTCAATAACGAAGCGTATCTGAATACCCTGGACAAAGAGGCTGTAAAGCGTTTTATTCAGGTGACACATGAAAAATATTTTGAAAATCTGGGAGAGGAATTCGGAAAAACAGTTCCTGCGATCTTTACAGACGAACCGCAGTTTTCTCATAAAGAATGCCTGGATTTTGCAGAAGAGAAAAAGGATGTGACGATTCCGTATACGGATGATCTGGATGAAACCTTTCAGGCTGCATACGGACACAGTCTGCTTGAACATCTGCCGGAGCTGTTCTGGGAGCTACCGGGAGAAGCAGTTTCCCAGATTCGATATGAGTATCATGACCATATTGCAGAGCGTTTCGCAGATGCTTTTGCAGATACCATCGGTGGATGGTGCAAGGAGCATGGAATTGCACTGACCGGACATATGATGGAAGAGCCGACTCTGGAGACACAGACAGCAGCACTTGGTGAGGCGATGCGTTCTTATCGTTCTTTTGAGATTCCGGGAATCGACATGCTCTGTGACAGAAGAGAGCTTTCTACCGCGAAACAGGCAGAAAGCGCGGTTCATCAGTTTGGAAGAGAGGCCATGACCAGCGAGCTCTATGGAGTTACAAACTGGGATTTTGATTTCCGTGGACATAAGCTTCAGGGTGACTGGCAGGCAGCACTTGGTGTAACCGTCCGTGTTCCGCATCTGACCTGGACTTCCATGGCCGGTGAGGCGAAGCGAGATTATCCGGCATCCATCAGTTATCAGTCACCATGGTATAAAGAATATCCTCTTGTGGAGAATTATTTTGCCAGAGTGAATACAGCACTGACAAGAGGTATTCCGCATGTGAAGCTTGCTGTGATCCATCCGGTAGAGTCCTATTGGCTTTTCTGGGGACCGAAGGAGCAGACAGCACCGATCCGTGAGGAGATGGATGAGAACTTTATTCACATGATCGACTGGCTGCTTTATGGGACAGTGGATTTTGATTTTATCTCAGAATCTCTGCTTCCGGACCTGAATAAGGGACAGAAAGATGAGAAGCTTCTGAAGGTCGGAGCTATGAAATATGACACGGTGCTTGTTCCTAATTGTCTGACACTTAGAAACTCCACACTGGAGATCCTGGAGAAATTTAAGGCAAGAGGCGGCCGCGTGATCTTTGCGGGACAGCTTCCGAAATATGCAGATGCCTATCCGTCTGACCGGGGAACGAAGCTGGCAGAAAAATGCGAGACAGTAGCATTCAGCAAGTATCGTCTTCTGGAAGCTGTAAAAGCTGCAAGAGATATCGAGATTCTGGAGGCAGATGGAAAACCATCCACAAATCTGATCTATCAGATGCGTGAGGAAGGGGAGAACCGCTGGCTGTTCCTGTGTCATGTGAACCGTACAGAGAAGGTTTCAGATGCCTGCATTGTGATCAATGAGCTGCAGGAGCGTAAGAAAAATCAGGATCTTCCAAGAGAAGAGAAGCTTCGTATCCAGATTCGTGGTTTATGGAAAGTAACGGTATATGATGCCATGACCGGAAAAATCTATCCGGTGACAGCAAAGTACCATAAAGGGGACACTGTTCTGAAACGCAGCATGTTCGACCATGACAGCCTGCTTCTCTGGCTGGAACCTCTGACAGAAGCAGAAGTGAAGAAACTTATTTTAGAGAGAAAGAGCTGTTCTGCCGGTGCATGCGAAGTATCAGGTTTCGGATATGAGCTTCCGATTTCTGATCAGGTGGAGATCGTACGAAGCGAACCGAATGTAAGTATTCTGGATCTTGCAGAGTATGCTTTTGACGGAGGTGAATGGAAGCCGGAGGAAGAGATCCTGCGTATTGATAACCGTTTCCGTGAAAAGCTTGGTTATCCGCTCCGTATGGAGGCTTTTGCACAGCCATGGACCAATGATAAGGTGGAAGGATTTGAGCATACACTGTCTCTTAAATTCCACATTCATACAGAAGCAGATCTGAAAGGAATTTTCCTGGCTATGGAGAATGATGAGAAGACGAAGATCTTCCTGGATGAGAAAACTGTGGAAAACAAGGCAGAAGGCTGGTATGTGGATCACTGCATCCGCAAAGTTCCAATGCCGGATATGGAAGCAGGTGAGCATGAGCTGATCGTGGAGATTCCTTATAATTCCAAGGTAAATATTGAAGCAATGTTCCTTCTGGGAGAATTTTCCGTGAAGGTTGTGGGACGGGATCAGGTGTTTGGAGAAGTGCAGCATAAGGCTGCATTCAGTGATCTCACAGCACAGGGCTATCCGTTCTACGGTGGAAATGTGACTTATAAGATTCCGTTTGTCAGCACCGGCGGCGAGGTGACAGTGCGCGAAAACATGTTCCGAGCACCGGTTCTCAAGGCTTCCGTTGATGGAAAGGAAGCCGGTTACATTGCGTTTTCTCCGTATGAATTATCTCTCGGAGAGCTGGAAGCCGGCGAGCATGAGCTGGAGCTGACTGTGTTCGGAAACAGAGTGAACACTTTCGGAACTCTGCATAACTGCGATCAGAAAGAGGACTGGTACGGACCAAACGCATGGAGAACAACCGGTGATCTCTGGGCGTATGAATACCAGCTGAAACCAACAGGACTTCTCAAGGCACCGGTGCTTATGAAAAAATAGGGTTGTAATTACTGAATAAGTGCGTTATAATGACCACAGAAAAGAAAATTTCTTCGGGGCAGGGTGCAATTCCCTACCGGCGGTATAGTCCGCGACCCGCTTCGACGGCTGATCTGGTGAAATTCCAGGACCGACAGTAAAGTCTGGATGAGAGAAGAACGCGCAGTATTTTTAAACGTGATCAATACCCCGGGAAGAAGTTCCCGGGGCTTTTTATGTCAGGAAATATTTTTCCGGCATAAAGATTTCTTGTAGAAATTTTCTTTGGAATATTTCGAAAGAAGGAGAGAGAATTATGAGTGAACAGGTATTACAGAGAGGAAATGCCATGGAAAGGAGCAGAACAAGGACGATTGCCCAGGTAGCTATGCTTGGTGCTGTCGCAGGAGTATTAATGAATCTGGAATTTCCGATTCCGTTCCTTGCGCCGTCTTTTTATCAGCTTGACTTTTCCGAGGTGCCGGTTATGGTAGGAACTTTTGCCATGGGACCGGTGGCAGGTATTCTCATTGAGCTTGTGAAGATTCTCGTACATCTTGTGACTAAGGGAACCATGACAGCAGGTGTCGGTGATGTGGCCAACTTCCTTTTTGGATGTGCTTATGTAGTGCCGGCAGGACTGATCTACCGTTTCCGTCATAAGAAGAGCAGAGCACATGCAGTTGCAGGTATGGCAGTGGGAACGATCCTGACATCAATTCTTGCATGCTTTATCAATGCATTCGTATTGCTTCCGGCCTATGGTAAGGCTTTTGGAATGCCGATCGAGACCTTTATCCAGATGGGAAGTGCTGTACACAGCTCTGTAAACGGATTGCTTACATTTGCGCTGCTGATCATTGCACCGTTTAATATCTTCAAGTATGCAGTAACCTCCCTGATCGTATTTGTGATCTACAAGAAGATCCGTGTTGTGCTGAAGGGTGACTGATAAAATAAATAAAGCAAAAGTGCCATGTAACTGGTAGCTGCCATCTGGCAGCAAGGTTACATGGCACTTTTGTTTTATACGGCTTGTTGTATTGCTATGCAGCTCTTTCGGCATTTTTCATAATGCCGAGCTCTCTTCTGGCAAAAATAACTGCAAGTACGAAAGCAGCAGTATCTGCGATCGGACCTGCGTACATGACACCGTCGATTCCCATGAAAAGCGGGAAGATGATGATCAGCGGCAGCAGGAAGATCACCTGTCTTGTGAGGGACATGACAATACCCAGCTTTGCCTTACCGATGGAGGTAAAGAATCCGGAGGACATAGGCTGGATACCGTTGGCAAAGGTCATCAGCATGAAGATCTTGAGATAACGTTCTGCAAACTGGAAGTACAGGTCGCTTCCGTTTCCGAAGATGCTTACGATCTGATGTGGGAAAAACTGGAAGCAGATAAAAAATATCGTTGCGATCACAGTACATAAGGTCACAGAATAGCGATATGTCTGACGTACACGGCTGTAATTTCCGGCACCGTAATTAAAGCCCCAGATGGGCTGGGAACCCTGCGATATTCCGATACAGATAGCCATGAATACCTGGTTGACTTTTGAGATGATACCAACGCAGGCGATGGGAATATCACTTCCATAAACAGAAGCTGCGCCATAATGACGAAGGATATTGTTCATGACGATCTGGACGGCAGCCATGGCGATCTGATTGATACATGCCGCAAGTCCCAGGGAAAAGATCATGGACAGATTTTGCATTTGGGGGATCAGCATGGAACGGTCAAGATACATTTTTCGCAGTCTTGCGAAATAGAAGATGACCAGTAATCCGGAAACCATCTGTCCGATCACGGTTGCCCATGCAGCGCCCTTGATGCCCCACCCGAATCCGAAGATAAAAAGTGGATCCAGGATCGTGTTGATAATGGCACCGATCAGTGTACAGGTCATGGAGTATGTGGGGCTTCGGTCTGCACGGACCAGATGATTGCCGCCGGTACTCAGAACATAAAACGGGAGACCGATGGCTGTGATTCCCATATAGTCAATGGCATATGGCATTACATCCGGCGTTCCGCCAAAAAAAGTGAGCAGTGGCTTCAGGAACAGAAGAACGATCATTGCGATCACTGCGCCGAAGAGCACCAGTGAGGAAAGTCCGGTTCCTGCGATAGAGCTGGCTTTTTTTTCATGGCCTGCACCCATTTCCAGGTTATAATTGGAGGCACTTCCGATACCAAGGAGAAGTGCTGCCGCTGTGGAGATGATCGTTACCGGAAAAGCGATATTGGTAGCCGCATTTCCAAGCATTCCCACCCCCTGCCCGATAAAAATCTGATCGACAATATTATAAAGGGCACTGACCAGCATACTGATGATCGCGGGAATGGCGAATTTTGCGATCAGGCTGCCTACGGGAGCTGTTCCCAGGGGATTCCCAGCCTGAGTGGCAGTTGTCTGGTTTTTCAATTTTTTTCCTTCTTTCTTAGTAGATATTGCGTAATAAAAGACAGCATTTTTGCAGAAGCAGAAAGGCTGTCAAAGTGTAATTGTACGTTGAGTATAACATTTTTTTCAGATGAGTGAAAGCATAAAATTGACCTTTCTTCTGAGATGGGCTACAATGTTTTTATGAAATTTCAGCAGAAAATATTTCGGAAGGAGCTTTTTTAAGATGGGTAAGATCAACAGTGTAAAAAAACTTACAGACAATAAATTTGTGAATCTTTACGGGGTGGATGCGACCAGTGTACATAACACACCGGTTTCTTATTTTGTGGCTTCCAGAGCGAAGAGTGTAGAAGATATGAAGCTTTCTACAAGGGAGAATCACCCGGATGGCGTGATCATCTACAGTGTTTACGGTGAGAATCATGATAAAGTAGTTCTGATCCGTCAGTACCGCTACACGATAGGGGGATATATTTATGAATTTCCGGCAGGCCTGGTGGAGCCGGGCGAGGATTTTCATGAGAGTGCAGTGCGGGAGCTTTTTGAGGAAACAGGACTGAAGCTTGATCCGCTGAAGGTTGATGAGGCTTTTGAGAAGCCGTACTTTACGACGATCGGAATGACAGATGAGTCCTGTGCAACTGTTTACGGTTATGCCAGCGGTGAGATCAGTGCAGCGGCACAGGAGGACAGCGAGGAAATTGAGGTTGTCATTGCGGACAGAGACGAGGTACGCAGGATTCTGAAAGAAGAGAGAGTTGCGATCGTATGCTCCTATATGCTGATGCATTTCCTGAATGAAGAGGAGCCGTTTGATTTTTTGAAGAGGATCTGAGAAAACACAGGGGGAATCTGCTGATATAGCAAATTCCCCCTGACTGTTTGTTGACTTACAATTCGACGATCATACCGGTTTCTTTATCATATTTACAATATTTACCGCTTCCGGAAATAAATGGCTGATAGGTATCGGTACGGGTATCTTTGATATAAACGATTCCTGTGGCAATCATCTCTACCAGTGAGAAACGTTTGCTGAGGCTGGAGATCCAGCGGTAGGTCTTCTGGTTGCCATCGTCCGCCATGATAAGATTGTAGCCGCCCGGACAGGCCTCCAGTGAAAAATATACCTTCTGTGCCCGGAAGGATACATTAAATACCTGACCTGTGATATAGTCGGAAAAATTATCTTCCACGAATTTATGGAAAGAAAGCAGATCATAGGTCTTGCCGGTCACTTCATCAGTGATCTTGTCACCACGTTCGATACGTGCTTTCAGCAGCTTCAGGACTTCGATCGTCCAGTTCACAAAGGAAATACTGCTGTAACTCATGCTCTCCTGAAGCTGATCAATCAGTTTCTTGGAAAGGACATTGGATCTTGACGCTTCGTTAAAAAGTTCTTCGTTCATAATATTTCCTCCAGAATTTTATTTCCATGTAGGATCTTACGTGTTTTTTGTACCTTTTATTATAAGTCTGAATTGTGCATAAAGCAATAAAAAAACACACAAAATAAAAACAAAAGCACATAATTGATACAAAATTAACAAATATATACGAAAAATGTCAGTATTTCAAATGAAAAAGAACCGACATTCCGGGTTTACGAAATGCCAGTTCTTCCGTCAGGATTCAATATATTTTATATTATAATGGAAAATAAATCTTATCAAACTCGCCGACGATCTCAGATACAGCCTCATAAAGACTAGGATAAGTAGTTTCCGGACCCCCCATGGTAAGTCCCGGAATGATATAGCGAGGTCCGGATGCCTCCAGAAGCTCCTTAAGACCTGCACGGACTTTTTCACGGGTCCAGTCTGCACGGTCATAGATACCGTTATCAAGCCCGCCCATGATGGTGATCTGACCGCCGTATTTCCGGATCAGCTCAGGAATATTATTAGTTCCGACGGCACCCTGGAAAACATCAATTCCCATTTCAATCATTTCAGGAACGAGATCAGCAGCATAGGAATCAGAGTGATGAATGATAACCTCAACACCGTGTGCTTTCCAGTAACCGTAGATCTTTTTGTATGCAGGAAGAATAAACTCATCAAACATCTCCTTGGAGATAAACAGGCTTCGCTGGCTGCCCCAGTCATCGTGGTGGAAAAGGGCATCCGGATGAACATATTTGATCGTTTCTTCTGCAAGAGTGATTTCCCAGTCAGTCAGATAGTCGATCAGTTCGTGCATAGCCTCCGGCTCGTCGTAGAAATTGATCATAGCGTCTTCCATACCCATCAGATAATGAAGCTTTTCAAAAATACCACAGAAAACCTTTGCAGTGACAAATTTCTCTTTACGGTCAATGTGGGAAACCTGTTCGATGCAGTCCTTCCATGCTTCGGGCGGAAGAACAAGATTTGGGGCTTTTACATAGTCACGCCAGTGTGCAACATCCTTGCAGACCTTGTCTTCACCTTCACAGCATGGAAACGGTCCGGGAACACCAGCTGGGAATTTGTTTTTTACGCCCCAGCCATTGACCCATTCACCGCCGGGAATGATATTTCCGAAGTAGATCGGAAACAGAGGATCGTTGATCCATTCCTGATATTCATACTGTTTCACGAAACGGTCCGGATGGCCGCCTTTGATTGTTTCCATAAAATTTTCACGAATTGTAAGCATGGTAAAAGCCTCCTTTTATTTATGTCCGTATGTATACAGTGTCTCAAACATTGCTTCCAGATTTTCGCGTTTTGCATTGTCGATGCAGGCGTTGGTGTCAAAGATATATCCGCCGCCAGGTGCACAGATATCGATCAGCTTCTTGGTCTCGTCAATAACCTGCTGTCTGGTACCATGCTCCAGAATATAGATCGGAAGATTACCGGAAATAGCAGCAGTACCGCCGAGGATCTTTTTTGCACGGGCCATGTCCGCTGTCTCAAAATGATAGATGACCTTGCCCTTCGGTATATCAGCCAGCTGTTCCAGACGGGTGTTGTAACGGCCTTCTGTATAAATATATGGAGTAACTCCCATATCGATCAGGGCCATCATACATTTCTTAAGCGGTTTCCAGTAGATACGTTCATACTGCTCCGGACTCATAAAGCCGTCCATTCCTTTGTGAAGTGGGAAGAAAACACGTTTTACAGGGAGCGGTGCAAAGCGGAAATACTGCCAGGATTCAATCTGGATATCGGCAAGCATATCACAGGCTGCCTCCAGCTCATCCGGATATTCCAGCTGGTCAGTAAGCGTTGCGAGAGTTCCGCGGTAGTAATCACCGATGATATCAAACGGTGCCTCGCCTGCACCTGTGAACATTGGTGGGAAGCCAAGATCAGCAAGGCGGTTGGATACGGCATTGGAAGCATCAGCAGCCTTGGCATCCTCTTCACCGATCTTTGCGAGAAGAGAAAAAGCTTCCTGTGCCTGCCTGGAATAAAGGGAAGCCAGCGGCGTGGTATTCAGAATGATGGATGGAACGAAACGGATATCAGCCAGACCTTTCAGTGCAGGAAAAGCTCTCGGAATATATTTACGTAGCATAAAACCGGTAAAATCCTTCAGAAGCTCGGGATATTCACTGTCATCCATATATTCGTTCTCGATAACCTGATGTGTGGAAAAATCAGGAACGCTGGTTCCGGGACGGCCCGGCCAGTCGATCATGGTGGACTGTGCCAGCTCATTGGCTTTTCCGCTGGTGAAGCCGGTATGTGTGGCTGCGTCAGGCTGAAATTCCTGATAAAATTTCACCAGAGCTTCGGAGGCAGCCGGAAAATCATACATGGCGGCTTTGTAAGAGGAGCCTTCCAGGTTATAGGGAAGAGCGCCGAACATGGGACACATCGGGATACGTTCCGGCTCTTTTAAAGCGGTGGCATCTTCTACCAGATGGATACGTTTTGCAAATTTTTCGGCTGCAGGAGCATCTTTTTCGGATGCACGGACATTAGTAGCAAACCATGAGGAACTTGCATCAAAATTCTTTCTATCTTCCATAACAATGAACACCTCTTTCTTGATTTATTTGTATATTTTAACTATACTTAAATTATATCAGACAATTATTTTTCGTATATATCCAGAAGAAACACAGATCAGAAGAAAAAAAGGAGGAAATTCGTCTGCACAGACGAAAAAAATAGCATGAAACTGAGTATGGACATTATCGAGCAGTGGATACGCAAATATGAACCAGTATCTACGATTGTTTCTAATGAACTAACCATAGCAGGAATCCGACTTTTTTCTTATGAAAAGACACCGGATCCGGATTATCTTTACATCGGACGGACAGGGGATTTTTTTGAAAGGTCACAGGCCAAGGAGGTTCTGCTTGTACACAGAAAAGATGTGATCAGTCTTCGGACAGAGGAGATGGAGGATGTTTTTGATATGGTGATGGATGCTTTTGTCTATTATCAGAAGTGGGAGCAGACGATGCTTGCAGCCTTTCAGCAGGCGAATCCGGAGCAGAAGATCATTGATGCATGCCGGGATATTTTCGGACCAATGTTTTTTACAGATACCAGCCTTCAGGTGACTGCTTTTTCCAGGCAGTATCCGAAAGGAAGTGTAAACCGGAACTGGGATGATTTCTGGGAGATCGGCACATTATCTGTGGATTCGCTGGTGAATATGCAGGACGGGGAATATATGGAAAGATTGCCCGGAAAATGGAACTGTGAGATCTTTTATGAAAAATGTGCAAGCGAATATCCATGGTCCATGATGATCAGCCAGGAAAACAGTGAGCATCAGCTGACAGGGCAGCTGACTATCATCAGCAGGGAAAAATTTCATAAATATCAGAAGCACCTGGCGCAGATCTTAAAGCAGGCACTCTGTCTTGTGGCGGGACATGATTCAGGAAGACAGCAGGGAACGGTAGCCCAGAGTCTGTTCCGGGATTTTCTGCAGGGGAGACATTTGGATGAAAACGGCTTTCGCATGTTTTATCAGATACAGGGCTGGGAACCGGAGCAACCCTGTATTGTGGCTATACTGGAAAGAGAAAATTTGGTTGGACGAAATTATGGATACCAGAGGTGGGTGCTTTGCAGATATTTTCCTGAGCTTGTGTTCTGTCAGGATCCTGATGGAAATCCCGGGAATATTGTATGCGGAATCCCGGTGCAGGAGCAGATAGCGGCAAAGTCAGAGAACCGATATGGGGTTTCATATCCGGAAAAATTTCAGGATATGTTGAAAAGACTGGGCTTTCGGATACATTGCAGCTATCCCTTTTCCGGAATCCGCAACATGAGCATTCAGTACAAGCAGGCAAAAGAAGCCTGGGAAAAGAAAACAGAGGACTACTACGACTGTGCTCTTGCAGATTTGACTGCGTTATACAGAGATTCCACACTCAGGCGACTTGCCATCCATCCGGCTCTGGGAAGACTGCGGGAATATGACAGTAAAAAATCCACGGACTTTTATAAAATCCTGAGAGAATATCTGCGCTGTGAACGAGATCGTGTTCTCACAGCAAAGCGACTTTTTGTGCACAAAAATACACTGGTTTATCGACTGAAAAAAATTGTGGAGCTGTTTTCACTGGATCTGGACGATGCCTATGAGCGGGAATATCTGATGGTATCTTTTCTGGTGATGGAGAATAAATGAGCCTGGATAAAAAACGCTTTACAAACCAGTCAGAAAAGGCTATCATTCTTTTATAAAAGAGGTTATAAAAGAGGTTCGATATGTCGCCAAAAGCAGAGAAAAAAAACAATACAAGATCCAGGATCATCAGCTATGTGATCAATAATCAGAATACCTCAAAGGTGGAGATCTCCAAGAATCTGAACATGAGTATGCCAACGGTTCTTTCCAATGTAAATGAGCTGATCGGCAGCGGGGTTCTGGTGGAGACCGGTGAGTATGCGTCAACAGGCGGACGGAAGGCGAAGCGCATAGGAATCAACCCAGGATACCGTTATGCCCTGGGAATTATGATCACAGCCAATCATGTGGGAATGGCTCTGGTAAATATGGGATATGAGATCGAAAAACAGCAGAGGGTTAGAATGAAATTTTCTCCGGAAGCATCCTACTGTGTGGAGCTATCTTCCCTGGTAAAAAAATTTCTTGCAGATATGGCAGAGCCGGATAAGCTTCTGGGAATCGGGATATCCATTCCGGGTATCATCAGCCGGGAGCAGCAGCTTGTTGTGAAGTCCCATGCACTGCGGATTGAGAATTACAGCTTAAGCTTCCTGGAGCAGGCTTTTTCCTGCCCGGTTTATTTTGAGAATGATGCCAATGCAGCAATGATGGCGGAGGATATTCACCAGTACAAAGATGCGATCTATCTGTCATTAAACAATACGCTTGGCGGTGCGTTCTGTATTGAAGGGAAACTGTTTGCCGGACAGAACCAGAAGGCGGGAGAATTCGGTCATATGATCCTGGTTCCAGGTGGCAGACAGTGCTACTGTGGAAAGAAAGGATGTGCGGATGCCTACTGTGCGGCCAGTGCACTGACCGGTGATAATTATGAAAATCTGGATCAGTTTATGGAGGTTCTTTTCAGGGGAGAAGCGGATGCCGCAGAAAAATGGTCAGAATATCTGGATCATCTGGCAATCCTCATTTCCAATCTCAGGATGGCTTATGATATGGATATTATACTTGGTGGAGAAGTCGGTGGATATCTGGCTGATTACATGCTGCCTCTTGGGGAAAAAGTGATGGAATACAATGGTTTTGATCGGGACATCCGATATCTGAAAAACTGCAGCTACCGTAAGGAAGCATCAGCAGTTGGTGCAGCGAAGCACTTTTTTAACGAGCTTATAAAAAATATATAGAAATAAAACAGATCGTATGTCTGTAGTTTTGAGGACCTGTAAATACAGTGGATGTTGATAAGACTGTATTTGCGGGTCCTTTTTTTGTTCGGTCAACTGCACAATAGTAAAAAGTGCATAAAAACGATAAAGCATATTTGTTCAACAGGTAGAATCCTACGAAACACTATTGACAAATCATCTCAAAAGAATAATAATGTAATTACTTTAATAAAACAATTAATAAAAGATAATATATAACAAAACAAGGAGGAAAAACATTATGATTCAGCAGGTAATGACAAATCCAGGAGAGATTATTTTCAGAGAGGTACCGGTTCCGGAAGTAGGAGACGATCAGGTTCTTGTTAAGATCATGAACATCGGTATCTGCGGATCTGATATTCATGTATATCATGGCAAGCATCCTTTTACCAAATATCCGGTAACACAGGGACATGAGGTGTCCGGTGAGATCACAGAACTGGGAAAAAATGTCACAGGATTTAAAGTAGGACAGAAGGTGACGATCGAGCCGCAGGTATATTGCGGACACTGTTATCCATGCCGTCATGGCAAATATAATCTCTGTGAAGAGCTGAAGGTTATGGGCTTCCAGACAACAGGAACTGCATCAGAATTTTTTGCAGTAGATGCGTCCAAGGTTACACCGATCCCGGAGGATATGTCCTATGAGGAAGGTGCCATGATCGAGCCGCTGGCAGTTGCAGTTCATGCTGTGAAGCAGATGGGTGATGTAAAGGGAATGAACATTGCAGTTCTTGGTGCAGGTCCGATCGGAAACCTGGTCGCACAGAGTGCGAAAGGAATGGGCGCAGCGAAGGTTATGATCACAGATGTCAGTGACCTTCGTCTTGAGAAAGCGAAAGAATGCGGAATCGATGTATGCGTAAACACAAAGGAAAAAGATTTCGGAGAGGCAATGGTGGAAGCTTTCGGACCGGATAAGGCTGATGTTATTTATGACTGCGCCGGAAACAACATCACCATGGGACAGGCGATCAAATACGCAAGAAAAGGAAGCGTGATCGTACTGGTAGCCGTATTTGCAGACATGGCAACGATCGACCTGGCTGTTGCCAATGACCATGAGCTGGATATCAAGAGTACTATGATGTATCGTCATGACGACTATGTGGATGCCATTGACCTTGTAAATGCAGACAAAGTTCACTTAAGACCGTTGATCTCCAAGACCTTTGCATTCAAGGATTATCTCAAGGCTTATCAGTACATTGATGATAACCGTGAGACGACGATGAAGGTCATCATCAACGTACAGGAGAAATAACAGCAGGGAAGGCATTAACAGGAGCTCTCCCGGATGTGGCTGTCCGGGAGAGATATTATAAGTAGTATACGAGGAGAAACGGAAAACAGGAGGAGTTATGGGTAGCGAGGACAGATACGGAAAGGTACCGCTGATCAGTAAGATCGCGTATGGTTTTGGTGATGTGGGCTGTAATTTCAGCTGGATGTTTGTCAGTAATTTTTTGATGATATTTTATACGGATGTGTTTGGAATCAGTATGACAGCGGTTTCTGCACTGATGCTGTTTTCAAGATTCTGGGATGCGATCAACGATCCCATTGTGGGAGGACTTACTGATAAGACGAAAACCAGATGGGGACGGTACCGTCCGTGGCTGCTTATTGCGGCACCTATTACAGCAGTCCTTTTGATAATGACATTCTGGGCACATCCGGACTGGTCAGATACATCCAAGATCATTTATATGGTGATCACATACTGTCTGCTGGTTCTGGGATACACATGTGTAAATATTCCTTACGGAACCCTCTGTGGAGCGATGACACAGGATATTGATGAACGTGCGAAGATCAATACTTCGCGTTCTGTGTCTGCGATGATCGCGATCGGAATCATTAACATTATTACCGTACCGCTGATCGGAAAACTGGGAAGCAGCAGTCAGAAAACAGGATATCTTCTGGTAGCGATTATTTACGGATGTATTTTTGCAGCGTGCCATATTTTCTGCTTTGCAAAGACGAAAGAGCAGGTGACAATTCCGGAGAAGGAAAAAATCTCTATCAAAGTACAGATAAAGGCAGTTATGCAGAACCGGCCGTATCTTCTGGCACTGGTAGGACAGGTCCTTTTCGGATTTACCCTTTATGGAAGAAATGCAGATGTCCTTTATTATTTTACATATGTAGAGGGAAATGCTTCTTACTATACAACGTACTCTATGTGCATTATCATTCCGTCCATTATCGGAGCTGCCTGCTTCCAGCCGGTATTCCGTAAGCTGAATAATAAAGGACGGACAGCATCCATGTTTGCACTGCTTACAGGAATTGCCATGCTTGCGATGTATTTCTTTAATATAAAAGAATCTCCGGTCGCATTTTATGGACTGGCAGGAATTACACAGTTCTTCTTCTCAGGATTCAATACAGCAATCTATGCGATCATTCCTGATTGTGTAGAGTATGGTGAATGGAAAACAGGACTTCGAAATGATGGTTTCCAGTATGCATTTGTATCTCTTGGAAATAAGATTGGAATGGCAATTGGAACCGCACTTCTTGCAGCGCTTCTCGGAAAATACGGTTATGTGGCAAACCAGGCTCAGAACTCTGCAGTGCTCAGTATTATGAAGCATTCCTTTACTACGATTCCGGGAATCCTGTGGATCGTTACAGCAGTAGTACTGTTCTTCTACAGACTGAACAGAAAGAGATATAATGAGATCGTGGAAGATCTGAAACATGGAAAAAGAGGATAATATCTGGATATGAAAAAACCTCCCGGGCGTGGCTGTCCGGGAGGTTTTGTTGTATAAGATTGTGAGTTGTCGGAATGTTTGTTTTTTGATATGTAGAAGTTCTGTAAAATATGATATGATAAAAGAAAAGCAACAGGAGCATATCTTATGAGAAGAAAAGAACGTGAAGTGACTGATAAAGAAGAAATCCGACAGATCCTGGAGAACGGTCAGGTGATCCGCATAGCAATGAATAATGGAGAATATCCGTATATTCTTCCCGTAAACTATGGATATGAAATGGAGAATGAAAGGATTACACTGTTTTTCCACGGAGCAAAGGAAGGAACCAAGTATGAAATCCTGGAAAAGGATGCACATGTATCGGTAGAAACAGACTGTGAACACCGTTTTATCCCACCAACAGGCGAGGAAGGCTGCACAGCCAGCTACGCATACGCAAGTGTGATCGGACAGGGAACCGCATCAGAAGTTTCTGGTGTGGAAAAAGAGAACGCACTTATCCATATCCTGGAGCATTACGGTGTAAAGCAGCCGAAGATGAACCCGGCTTATGTGGAAAAGACACGTGTTTTTAAGATCGAGCTTGAGAAATATACAGCGAAGCATCGCAGGTAAGGATTTTGGAGCAGATAGAAGGCATTTCTAATGAATGAGAAAGCAGGTAAAGGAATGGAAAAAGTAATCAGTATTGGAAAACAGAATTTTGCATCCCTGAGAGAAAATGATTATTTTTTTGTAGATAAATCTCTTTTTATAAAATCCTGGTGGGAAAATGGAGATGACATTACTTTGATCACCCGTCCGCGCAGATTTGGAAAAACATTGAATATGAGTATGCTGGAGAGTTTCTTTTCCAATAAATACGCAGAAAGGCAGGACCTGTTTGAAGGTCTTCTTATCTGGAAAGAAGAAAAATACAGAGAATTGCAGGGAACCTGGCCGCTGATATTTTTAAGCTTTGCAGCAGTGAAAGCTGCAAAGCTTGAGGATGCAAAAATACAGATTAAACAACAGATTACGAGAGTGTATGAAGAAAATCGGTATCTTCTGGAGGGAAATATACTCAGTGAAAATGAGAAGCGGGAATATGTAAATGTGACTATGTATATGGGAGATGCAGAAGCAGCCGCCGCACTTAACAATATGAGTATGTATCTGGCACGTTACTGGCGGAAAAATACAATCATTCTTCTGGATGAATATGATACACCTATGCAGGAAGCATATATTCACGGTTACTGGCAGGAGTTTACAGATTTTGTCAGAGGTCTGTTTAATGCAACATTCAAGACGAATCCATATCTGGAACGGGCAGTTATGACAGGTATTACGAGAGTATCCAAGGAGAGTATATTTTCAGATCTGAATAATCTGCAGGTGGTGACGACGACATCAGATCTGTATGCTGATTGTTTTGGATTTACGGAAGAAGAAGTATTTGCAGCGTTAGATGACTTTGGGCTGAAAAAAAATCGCGAGTTAGTCAGACAGTGGTACGATGGCTTTATTTTTGGAAAACATCGCGATATTTATAATCCATGGTCTATTACCAATTATCTGAAAGAAAAGAAAATAAAACCTTACTGGGCATCAACCAGTTCCAATGCGTTGATTGGAAAGTTGATACGTATGGCATCAGCAGAAATAAAAGAAAAAATGGAAGATCTGATAAATGGTAAGGAGATACTGGTAAGCTTTGATGAACAGATGGTGTTTGAGCAGCTGGATCATAATGAGAATGCAATCTGGAGTCTGTTGCTTGCAAGTGGTTATCTCAAGGCGGAGACAGTTGAATATCGAGGAATCATATTAAAACCCTGGTATCGGCTTTGCATTACAAATCTGGAAACAGCAGGTATGTTTAATGAAATGTTCAGAGGATGGTTTGAACTGTCAGAGTCAGATTATGGAAGATTTATAAAAGCATTTATGCTGGGCGATCTGGAAGCCATGAATTATTATATGAATAAAATTTCTCTTACAACATTCAGCTATTTTGATGTGGGAAAAGAAGATAGTGAAAGTACAGAACCAGAACGCTTTTATCATGGGTTTGTTCTGGGACTGATGGCAGAACAGGCAGAATCTTATGAGATACGATCAAACAGAGAAAGTGGATTTGGTCGATATGATATCATGATGATTCCGCATGATTACAGACAGAATCCTGCTATCATCATTGAATTTAAAGTCTGTAACCGCATGCAGAAGGAGACGATGGAGCAGGCAGTTCAGTCAGCGTTACGGCAGATTAAAGACCAGAATTATGAGACAGAGCTTTTAGCTATTGGTATTCCGAAAGAGAGAATCAGGCATTATGGATTTGCTTTTAACGGAAAAAAAGTATTGATCGGACAAAATTAAAATAAGATTGTTTAGAAAATGTTTAACTTTTTCCCTTCCAAATGTTTAACGGACAGGAGTATAAAAAAACTGAATAAAAATGTCCTTCAGGAGGGTGAAAATATGGAAAAAGGAACGGTAAAAAGAAGAATTTTTATATCCAATGCACTGATGGTACTGACCACACTGGTGATCTTTCTGCTGATCAATATGGTCGTGGTGAAGATTTATACGGAATCAATAGAGGTAGTTCATGATAACGGAGTGGTGTTCCGATTCTCATGGTGACGGCCCGTACAGAATCTGTGGATAAGATCAGGGGGCTTGGCCTTGGTGCGGATGATTATATAGGCGGCAGCGCCACCGTTATGGTGCATGTGAACCGGATCCGGGAAAAGATCGAGGATGATCCCAAGAATCTGGTGAACAGCTTCGGGGCTACGATCATGGCGGCTTTTGCAGCGGCTGTGAAGATCGATACCTTTGCTTATCTTCCGGTGCAGGATTTTGGAAATGCGTTTTCTACTTTTGTGGCGCAGAATTACGGGGCCGGAAATAAAGAGAGGATCCGTAAGGGTACGAGGGTGGCCTTTGGAATGAGTATCGGGTTCAGCGTGGTGCTCATTTGTGACCGTTGTCGTAGAGGGTCTGGATATCGGATGGAAGGTGGTCTGGGAGCATTTTTTTGATGTGGTCTTCGCTGCCTTCTTTGATGGCCTGGTCGTAGTACCAGCATTTGTATTTGAGCATATCAAGGGTTTTATTGAGTCGTAGAATTTCCTGTTCTACGGCTTTTTTTCTGGTTTCGAAGAGTTCTTTGCGGTTTTTGTAGGTGCTGCTTCCCTGGCTGCACCATTCGAAGAATTGTTTGATGTCTTTGATCTCGAGGCCGGAGGCTTTGAGGCATTCGATCATGCGGAGGGCTTCCAGTTCGTTGTCGGTGAATTTGCGGATGCCGGATTCGCGCTTGAGGTTTGGGAAGAAGCCTTCTTTGTCGTAGTAGCGTAGGGTGGAGATGGGAAGATTGAACATTTCGGATACTTGGCCGATGGTGTACATGGGTGTGTGTCCTCCTTTGGGGTTTTGTTTTTTATTTTAGAGGAGATGGGTGGGGTTGGCAAGAGGGGAGTGGAGAAATAGGACGCCGTGACCAGATATTCCATATGCAGAGGCCAGAAAAAAGAGAAAGAAGCAGATAAAACGTTTTCGATGACTGTATATATGATGCCGATTCTGCCACTGATCTATGTACTTGCCGGAGCTTTTTGTCCGGGAAAGATCGCGTCACTTCTGGGAGCAGAGGGAGAAATCTGGCAGATGACAAAAACCTATCTGAAAGTCCTTCTTCTGTTTGCACCTGCGTTTATGACAAATGATCCCCTTCTCTGTTTTGTGCGGAACGACGGAAATCCGGGGCTGTCTATGACCGCCATGCTAACAGGAAGTTTTTCCAATATTCTGCTGGATTATATTTTTATCTTCCCCATGAAAATGGGAATTTTCGGCGCTGTTTTTGCCACAGGGCTAGCACCGGTGATCAGCTTGGGCGTGCTTTCCGTGCACTGGATCAGACAGAAAAATCAGTTTCATTTCCGGATCTGTACACCGAAGCTTTCCAGCGCCGGAGGAATCCTGTCACTGGGCTTTCCGTCAATGATCACAGAGCTTGCCTCCGGAATCGTGATCATTGTTTTTAACATGCTTATCCTGAAATTAAAAGGAAATATCGGAGTGGCGGCATATGGTGTTGTCGCTAATCTCTCTCTTGTGATATCATCTGTTTATACGGGAATCGCACAGGAAATGCAGCCGGTATTAAGCCGGCTTTACGGAGCTCGTGAAAAAGAAAAGATCCGAAATATCCTCCGGTATGGAATATGCCTGACCGCGATCATTTCAGTACTTGTATATGTGGCATTCTGGATCGGTGCGGAACCTGTCACGGCTGTATTTAACAGTGAAGGAAATCCGGTACTTCAGGAGCTTGCGGTGACGGGAATGAAGCTGTATTTTACGGCGGTATTTTTTGCAGGCTGCAACATTGTTCTGTCTGCGTATTTTACTTCCACAGAAAAAGCAGTTCCCGCACAGATCATATCTCTGGGCAGAGGACTTGTTCTGATCATTCCGGTTTCTGTTCTGATGGCGTCACTGTTTGAAATGAACGGTGTCTGGCTGTCCTATCCGGTTACAGAAGGGATCATTGCGGTGATCGGAATATACTTATATAAAAAAAGAGGGAAAATATTGTGATCTATACAACAGATTATCAGTCACCACTGGGAAAGATTTTTCTTGCGGCAGATGAAAAAGGTCTTACAGGGCTTTGGCTGGAAGGGCAGAAATATTATGCTGCCCAGCTTGAAAAAGAAGAATGTAAACAGGAAGAAACGCCGGTGTTAAAGGATGCAAAGCGCTGGATGGATATTTATTTTCAGGGAAAGGAACCGGATTTTATGCCGCTGCTTCATCCGGTGGGAACGGAATTTCAGTGTGCTGTATGGGAAATTCTGCGTAAGATTCCATACGGACAGACGATTACTTATGGTGAGATCGCCAGGCAGCTTGCCGTACAGCGGGGTGTGAAAAAAATGTCCGCGCAGGCAGTGGGCGGAGCAGTCGGTCATAATAAAATATCCATTATCATTCCCTGTCACCGCGTGGTGGGAAGCAATGGAAGCCTTACGGGATATGCAGGTGGAATTGACAAGAAGATCGCTCTCCTGAAGCTGGAAAAAACAGATATGAGCAGATTTTTCGTTCCGAAGAAGGGGACTGCACTGTAGAAAAAATGTGATCGTGAAAACAGAAAACGTTTTCAGAAATGTGCCCTGTTGGTTCCGCTGTAATTATGATAAAATAGATGGGAAATAGCTGTAATTATTTCAGCAGCAGGTGTTCAATGGAAAATGCTATGGAAAGATAAAAATCTGGTATGGGAGGAATCATCATGGAGAATATTTTTCACAGAGTAAGTATCCGGAAATATGAAGACAGACCGGTTGAGAAGGAAAAAATCCTGCAGATCCTGAAAGCAGGCATGCAGGCTCCAAGTGCATGTAATCAGCAGCCATGGGAATTTTATGTTGTAACGGATAAAGAGAAAATCAGGGAGCTTTCAGGCGCGACGCCATATTCCGGCTGTGCGGCAGGAGCGCCGGTCGTGATCGTTCCTGTATATCGAAAAGAGGGGCTGGTGGTACAGACCATGGCACAGATCGACATGTCCATCGCTCAGGAGAATATCTGGCTGGAAACTGACGCATTGGGACTTGGCGGCGTGTGGATCGGAATCGCGCCGATGCAGGATCGGATGGATGCCGTGCATGATATGCTGAACCTTCCGGAAAATGTAGAGGTATTTTCACTGTTTGCTCTTGGATATCCGGCAGAGAAGAGAGAGCAGCAGAACCGGTTTGACGAGAGCAGGATTCATTTTGTGGAATAAAAACAGATAAATAATAATAGAATCGAGGAACAAAAAATGGAACATATCGCAAGAGATGAGGCATTTGCATTATTAAAAAAATACAATAAGGATCCTTTTCATATCCAGCATGCACTGACTGTTGAGGCAGTGATGAAATGGTACGCAAAAGAGCTGGGATACGGCGATGACGCAGAATACTGGGGTATTGTAGGACTGCTTCATGATATTGATTTTGAACTTTATCCGGATGAGCACTGTCTGAAAGCACCGGAACTTCTTCGTGAGGCAGGTGTGGGAGAAGACATCATTCATGCAGTAGTTTCCCATGGTTACGGAATCACTGTCGGATGCGGTGCGACCATCGAGACAGCACCGGAGCATGAAATGGAAAAAGTCCTTTTTGCAGCAGATGAGCTGACAGGCCTGATCTGGGCAGCAGCACTGATGCGCCCGTCAAAAAGTACCAAGGACATGGAGCTGAAGTCTCTCAAAAAGAAATACAAGAGCAAAGGCTTTGCAGCAGGCTGTTCCAGAGAAGTGATCCAGCGTGGTGCAGATCAGCTGGGCTGGGATCTTGCCAAGCTTCTTACCATGACACTGCAGGCTATGGCAGACAGTGAGGATGAGATCCAGAAAGAGATGGAAGCAGAAGCATAAAAAACTGGATATGTATAAATTACACAATAAAACATAGACAAAATTATAAAATATGTCCAAAATATTTCTTGCTATTTTATAAAAAAAGGAGTAAAACATTAGATAAATAAAAAAAAAGAAATGCAAAGAACAGGACAAGTCACAGAAATAACCGGATTACAGAGAATTGCAGAAAGATGAGAAGCGACAGAAGGATTTGTGTGATATCACCTGGGAGCATCCCACTGAATACTGAATGCTTGAGTAGGCAGGGACGTAGTCTTCACGTTACAGAAGAAACTGTTTCTAAAGACAGTATCAAGAGATCATATCCAGTAATGAATATGATAATACAAAGTGGTACCACGGAACATTCCGCCTTTGTTATCCAACAGGATAACAAGGGCTTTTTTCATATATATAAACAAAGGAAAGAGGAGATATTATGAACGGAATCACAATGATGATAATTGCCATCGTAGTATTAGGCGGAGCCTATCTGCTGTATGGCCGTTATCTCCAGAACAAATGGGGGATTGACCCAAAAGCAAAAACACCGGCATATGAGCTGGAAGATGGAGTGGACTATGTACCGGCTGACACCAATGTAGTATTTGGACATCAGTTTGCATCCATAGCAGGTGCAGGACCGATCAACGGACCGATCCAGGCAGCAGTTTTTGGCTGGCTGCCAGTTCTGCTGTGGATTCTGATCGGTGGTGTATTCTTTGGCTCTGTTCAGGATTTTGCATCCATGTATGCATCTGTAAAAAACAAAGGTCGTACAATTGGTTATATCATTGAAGAATACATTGGAAAGCTTGGAAAAAAATTATTTCTTTTATTCTGCTGGCTGTTCTGTATTCTGGTTGTTGCGGCATTCGCAGATGTAGTAGCAGGAACCTTTAACGGATTTGTGGCAAATGATGCAGGAACTGTTACAAAAGTAGCTGCAAACGGAGCTGTTGCAACCACTTCCATGTTATTCATACTGGAGGCCGTTGCACTGGGATTTTTCCTGAAATATACGAAGTTTAACAAATGGGTCAACACAGCAGTGGCAATTTTATTACTGGTAGTAGCGATCGTTATTGGACTTAACTTCCCGATGTATGTAAGCCTGGGAACCTGGCATATCATTATTTTCGCATATATTCTGATCGCCAGTGTCGCACCGGTATGGGCATTACTTCAGCCCCGTGATTATCTGAACAGTTATCTGCTTATCTTTATGATCGTGGGTGCTGTCATCGGTGTATTTGTATCCAATCCTTCCTGCCATCTGAAAGCATTTACAAGCTTTAATGTAGATGGACAGTATATGTTCCCGATTCTGTTTGTAACCATTGCCTGTGGTGCAGTTTCCGGTTTCCACTCTCTGGTATCCTCCGGTACCGCATCCAAACAGATTAAAAGTGAGAAGAATATGCTGCCGGTTTCTTTCGGAGCAATGCTTATGGAAAGTATGCTTGCAGTGATCGCGCTGATCGCAGTTGCGTCTTTCGGAGACGGAGAGGCTGCAGCACAGGGACTTACCACACAGCCGCAGATTTTTGCAGGTGCCATTGCAAACTTCCTTTCTGTGATCGGTCTTCCTCATTCCCTGGTGTTTACACTGATCAACCTTGCAGTGTCTGCATTTGCGTTGACCTCTCTTGATTCTGTAGCCAGAGTAGGACGTCTGTCCTTCCAGGAGTTTTTCCTTGATTCTGATACAGATGAAGAGAATATGAGCCCATTCTTAAAAGTAGTAACAAATAAATACTTTGCAACAATCATCACACTGGTACTTGCCTACATGCTTACAAAGGTGGGATATGCGGAGATCTGGCCGCTGTTTGGTTCCGCAAACCAGCTGTTATCTGTACTTGCTCTTGTAGCCTGTGCAGTGTTCTTAAAGAAAACAAAACGTCAGGGCTGTATGCTCTGGATCCCTATGGTATTCATGATGGCAGTTACATTTACAGCTCTTGGAATGACCATCACGAAGCTTTCAAAAGCACTGGTAACAACGGGTCTGGATCTTGGAAATACGTTACAGCTTATATTCGCGGTATTACTTCTGATCCTTGGTGTACTGGTAGCAATCCAGGGTGTTAAGAAACTGTTTGAAAAAACAGATGATAAAAAAGTTGCAGCATAAATTTATCGGTAAAATCAGATTATAAAGCGAGAAAAGGGCATGGATCAGATACAGGGTTCATGCCTTCTTTATATTTATAAACAGCAGAGATGAAAAGAAATCTTTTGCAGATAAAAAATTCTGTGGTAAAATGAGAATATAAAATTTCGGAGAGAGGTGTACGAATATGAAGGAATATGAGATTATTATTGAAACGATCAATCCATGTGGGGGAGAACGTCATTCCCAGCAGGAGATCATTGAAGCGGAAATTGAGAGTCCGGAAGCTTATGTAGCACAGAACGGAAGATTTCCGGTGATCGATACGACACGGAACGCAGACGGAGATGTGGTGATCGTAACCGGTGACGGAAATGGATACATGGTGAGATATACATTTACAGAATAAAGAAGAAGATTTATAAATGAAAGTATTAATGCTTAACGGAAGCCCCAGGGCGAAAGGAAACACAGCACTTGCGCTGGAAGAAATGAAAAAAGTCTTCGAGCAGGAAGGTATGAAAGAAATCCGGGAATACTTTGGAAAATAAATGGTTTGCATTCAGATTCACCTTAGTGTAATCATTGACATTACAACGGGAACGATATATGATAAGAAAAAACAGCAGAGGTGAAGAGAAAATGCAGATATCCAGTAGATTTACGTTAGCAGTGCATATTTTTACATGCATTGATACGTTTCAGAATGAATATAAAGTAACCAGTGATTTTATCGCGTCCAGTACCAATGTAAATCCGGTCATCATCCGTAAGATCCTTCTGCGGCTGAAAGCTGCCGGTCTGGTGCAGGTTGCCAGAGGAACAGGGGGAACCACAATTACCAGACCTTTGTCAGAAATCACATTTCTGGATATATACCGGGCAGTGGAATGTGTGGAGGATAACAAGCTGTTTCATTTCCACGAGAATCCGAACCCGCAATGTCCGGTTGGAAAAAATATCCACAACATTCTGGATGACAAGTTGCAGCGGGTGCAGGACGCAATGGAGAGAGAGCTTCAGGCCATTACTCTTGAGGATGTGAAGGAAGATCTGGAGAAATATCTTCAGCAGCAGAATTAAAACAGAATAGGAATGTAAAAAGTGCATTCCGGAAATGATACGCCGCTACAAAGCAGAGAAGTATGAAGTCTGCCAAGTAGCGGTTTTTTTATATTGTAGGAAATTATTCAGTAACATTTCATTGTATAAAAAAGTTCTTTAAAAAAATATAAAAAACTTGGTTGTAACTATTGATATTACAACAAAACGGTGCTATATTTCTAAATGTAATAAAGATAGTTACAACAAAGACCGGTCAGTCACAAACATAAAAAAAGGATATTTAAGCGAATAATTCTAAAACAAAGGAGAGAGATATCATGAAGAAAGTAGTAGAATTTTTACAGGCAAACCCAGTACAGTATCTGGCAACAGTAGGACGCGATGGAAAGGCGAAATGCCGTCCGTTCATGTTCTGTTTTGAGAAAGACGGAAAGCTCTGGTTCTGCACCAACAATACCAAAGATGTTTACAAGGATATTCAGGCAAACCCGGAAAATTCCTGCATTCATTTCTGCCCAATGGACGCAGGAATTTCCTGTATATAAAAAGTGGACATTCACAGCAGATATATTCCGCAGAAAACAGATTATGAGAAAAAAAGGAGCAAGCCATGGAAACAGCACAGTATTTAAAAACGATCTGCGAGGAAATACACTCCGTAGTCGTAGCAACTCTTGACAATGCAGGACACCCGGTTACCCGTGTGATCGATATGATGCTGCACGATGAGAACAGTCTGTATTTTCTCACTGCAAAAGGAAAAGAATTCTACCGACAGCTGATGGAACAGAAATATCTTTCCCTCAGTGGAATGACAGGCGGAGAAGGCTCCATGAGCAAAAAGGCCGTTTCTGTCCATGGAAAAGTGAGAAATATCGGTAAAGAAAAACTGGATGAGATTTTTGAGAAGAATCCGTATATGGCAGAGATCTATCCGGAAGAAGAAAGCCGTATGGCACTGGAGGTTTTTCAGCTGTATGAAGGACAGGGCGATTACTTTGATCTTTCCACGAAACCGATCACAAGAGGTTCTTTTTCACTGGGAAATGCGAAGCAGATGGAAGGCGGCTATTACATAACTGACAAGTGCCAGGGCTGCAAGATCTGTTACTCTAAATGTCCGCAGAAATGTATTGACCTTACGAAGAAGCCGCTGGTCATTGAACAGGAGCATTGCCTTCACTGTGGAAACTGCATGGCTGTCTGTCCTTTTGGCGCAGTGGAAAGAAGGTAGACGATAGAAATCCGTAAACATTTTCCCATTATCAGGAGGCGAAAAAGAGTGGACTGGACACAGTTTTTATGCGAGATTCCCGCCAGAGATTATATATTTCAGAAGCAGCCCTATGAGGAACAGATCTCGCAGGCTGCCACATATCTGAAAAAAGCAGATCATGTGCTGATCGGTGCAGGCGCCGGCCTTTCCGCAGCGGCAGGTCTTACCTACAGCGGTAAACGTTTTCAGGAGAATTTCAGTGATTTTATAAAAAAATATGGCATGCAGGATATGTATTCCGCAGGTTTTTATCCGTTCCAGACAGAGGAAGAACGCTGGGGTTACTGGTGCAGACATTCTTATGTAAATCGTATCAAACCACCGGCCATGCCTTTGTATGAGCAGCTTTTTGATCTGGTAAAAGAAAAAGACTATTTTGTGCTGACGACCAATGTGGATCATCAGTTTCAGAAAGCCGGATTTTCAGAAGAACGGATCTTTGCCACACAGGGAGATTACGGCCGGATTCAGTGTATGAAGGGCTGTCATCCGAAGACCTACGATGCTGTTTCCATGTTTACCCAGATGGTTCAGGCGGAAAAGGACTGCAAAATTCCTTCTTACATGGTGCCGAAATGTCCGGTATGCGGCGGTCCTATGGCAATGAATCTCCGGTGCGACCAGTATTTTGTGGAAGATGAGCAGTGGAATGAGGCTGCAGAGAATTACGGGAATTATCTGAATCAGCTGAAAAAAGGCAAGGTTGTGCTGCTGGAGCTTGGAGTTGGTTTTAACACACCATCTATTATTCGCTTTCCTTTTGAAAAAATGGTACGTGAGCACAAAAATACAGAGCTGATCCGTCTGAACAGAGACGAAGCTGTGATTCCGGAAAGTTTCGGAGAGCGTGGAATCGGGATTAATCGTGACTTGTGCGACAGCTTACGGGATATTACAATAGAAATAAAGAAAAAATCTGCCGAAGTATCACAGGCAGATTAAAATCAGAATCGTCGTATAACAGAAGGAGAGCATATGGATCAGAAACAGCGACTTGACTATCTTGTAGAAAAATTTAAAGAAGATTCCGGAGAATACCGAAACCTTAAGGTCTCAGACAGCGAGACAGAAAAAAGAAGAATCCTTCGTTCTCTCATGAACATCCGTATGCCAAGACATATGGATGAAGAGACCCTGAAGGTGCAGGATGAATTTCTGAAAGAGGATGCCAGGGAAAAAGGAATCGTGACACTGGATCAGATTCCAACTGTAAAAGAAGCGTACAACAGCTCAGCGCCTTTTGCGGAAAAAATTTCTGTCTGGCAGGGAGATATCACCAGACTTCAGGTGGAGGCTATTGTCAATGCAGCCAATTCCCAGATGCTGGGCTGTTTTGTGCCATGCCACCGATGCATTGACAATGCCATTCATTCCGCAGCCGGGGTGGAGCTTCGCGCAGAGTGTAACCACCAGATGAACCAGAAACGGATCCGTTACGGAAGATCTTATGAAGAACCAACCGGTCAGGCTATGCTGACCAGCGGTTATAACCTTCCGGCGGAGCATGTGATCCATACGGTGGGTCCCATTGTTTATTATGAGGTAACAGACAAGTTACGTCAGGATCTGAAGAACTGTTACGAAAGTGTTCTGAACTGTTGTCTGGAAAACAATATCCGGTCCGTAGCGTTCTGCTGTATCTCCACCGGAGAATTTCATTTCCCGAACAAAGAAGCAGCAGAGATCGCTGTGAGCACCACCGAAGTTTTCCTGGAAAAACATAGAGAAGCTTTTGACCGGGTGATCTTTAATGTATTTAAGGATATGGATCTGGAATATTATAAAAGACAGTTTTAAATATCTGATCAACGCCTGGTTTTATGAAAACAGCCTCGCTGAAGACTGCATACAGTTAGGTATGCCATGTTTTCAGCGGGGCTGTTATTTTTTGAAAAGTTTATCATTACAAAGGTCTACGAAAAGCTGAGCTGTTCGGGAAAGAGGCCTGTCACTGCGGTAGCACAGGGAAAGCTGTGAGGAGATCACAGGGGTAATGGGAACAGCACGCCACGGGGAGTAGCTGGGCTTCGGACCATTTTCGGGAAGCTGGACGTGAACATCCATCAACAGAGCGATACAATTCTGATTGGTCACCATGTCCAGAATGGAATCGGTTCTGTGGCTGGTAAAAACGATATTGGGCACAAAATTGGCATTCTGGCAGGCATCGGTGGAAATCTGATACATCGGGGAGCCCTCTTTGATGAGGCAGAACCGTTCGTTCTTTAGCTGTTGCAGGGAAATACTTTCACAGGAGGCAAGAGGATGCCCGATGGGCATGATAGCTGCCAGCCTGTCACGCATATAGGGGATACGGACAATATGCCGGTCATACAGAAAATTTTTTTCAAAAGAGGCTTTGTCCTCCCGGGTAAAGATCAGCTCGCATTTTTCATTTTCCAGATAATCCATCAGATTGACAGGGTCATCTTCTGTGATACGCACGGTAGCCTCCGGATATGTTATCTGAAACTGAGAGAGGAACTGTGTGATGTGATACTGAAGCATGGAGGGAAGGACACCAATGGTAAGCAGACCGTTTTCGATATTACGCATTCGATGAATAGCGGAGATGCCTTCAAATTCCGATCTTACTACAGATTTTGCATAGGGAAGGAAGGTCTGTCCGTAACTGGTAAGCTCTACCCGTCGGGTAGTACGTGTAAATAATGGAACTCCAAGCTCATTTTCCAGGCTTTTAATATGTTTGGACAGGGTAGACTGATTCATATACAGACGGTCGGAAGCCTCCCAGAAATTTTTTGTTTCGGCAAGAACCATAAATTCTTTCAGATTATCGGTGTTCATTACCATTTCCTCCCTTTAAGTCGGATGTTGACTTAATTCTAGCGGAAGCAGAATTGTTTGTCAACGAAGGGAGAAATATAATATTAAGTATCAAAAATACATATTTTGGGAGGAAAAAATATGGGTGGAAACAAAAAAGTCCCGCTTAAAAATAAGCTGGCATATGGTATTGGAACAGGTGGAGGATGTATATTCAATCAGATCGCGGCAGCATTTCTCCTCAATTATTACACAGATACGGCAATGCTCTGCGCCGGTGCGATTGCTACCATGTTTCTGGTGTGCAGAATCTTTGATGGCGTTACGGATCTGATCATGGGTGGCATCGTGGACAAAACATCTACGAAGCTTGGAAAGGCAAGACCATGGCTGATCGCATCTGCACCACTTTCCCTGATCGGAATCGTTCTTCTGATGAATGTTCCTATGGGACTTGGTGGAAACGGAAAACTGGTATACGCCTACATTACGTATATTTTTATGAACTGTATCGTATATACCATTTACGGAATCTCAAACACAGCACTGCTTCCTCTTATGACAAGAGATAAAGATGATTCCACACTGCTTGCAACTTTTTCAGCACTGGGAAATAACATCATCGGTCTGGCAACAGGATCCCTGATCACACCACTGGTATTGAATTTAGGCTGGAAAACTTCCAGTGTTATTCTGGGACTTGCAGCATGTGTGCTTATCCTGGTTTCCGGTCTGATGAACAGAGAGATGACCACAGAGGATGAAGCAAAAGAACAGGCTCATATTCCAATGAGCCAGCAGCTTCCGGCTACATTAAAGAACAGATATTTCTGGATTCTGCTTCTTCTTGGAGCCTTTTCCCTGATCATGAATTCCAACGCGATCGGTGCCCAGATCTATTATTGCAATATGGTATTAAATAAGCCGATGTTCATGTCCGTACTGATGACAGCCGGACAGCTTCCGGGAATCTTTATTCTATTTCTGATGCCGGTTGTATCAAAAAAATGGAACAAGAAAACTTTCCTGCTTATCGGTTCTGTGCTGATCATCCTGGGATTTGGCATTACCGGAATTGCCGGTGACAATACAACGATGATCGTAGTAGGAACTGTGATCCGTTCTCTCGGCGTAGGTCCGATTCTTTCAGCGGTATTTGCTTTTGTTCCGGATGTGGTAGAGTATGGAAACCGGAAATTCGGAATCCGTTCCGAAGGTCTGATCTCTTCTGCACAGTCCATTGGTTCCAAGATCGGCATTGGTATCGGAAGTGCTCTGACCGGATGGATCCTTGCATCTGTGGGATATGATCCGACAGCAAAACCAACTGCAGCAATAATCAGCGCAGTAAAATTTAATCCTGAAAAATATGAAGTAAAAACCTGTGAGCTTGGGGGCCGGAAGATCACTTACCGGGCGTTTGAAAACATTGTTTACTGCAAAAATCCGGTGAGCAAAGTGCAGAAGCTGAATCTTTTTGTACCGGAAGTATATTATCACGGGGAAATGATCAATGGATATGATCTGAAAACGGCGCCGATCTTTGCACCCAATACCGTAGGCGGATATATGGAAGGTCCGGCTATGGAAGTGGGAATTGACAAGTTCAATCATAAACCGAATACAGCGTTTGAAGGGCTGCTTCATGGATATGTGGTAATGTGCGCCGGTGTCCGGGGACGAAATACCGGTATGAGATCCAGAGAGTTTTTTGTAGGTGGAGCAGGAAAGGACAACGGAGAAACAGAAGAAGCATTATGTGGACGGACTCCGGCACTGATCGTAGATATGAAGGCAGCAATCCGTTACATGCGGCATAACAAAGGTCTGGTTCCGGGAGATGTGGAAAAGATCATTACAAACGGAACTTCGGCAGGAGGAGCACTTTCCGCACTGGCAGGAGCTACAGGAAATGCAAAAGAATATGAGCCGTATTTGAAAGCTATCGGAGCAGCCGAGGAAAGAGATGATATTTTTGCGGCAAGCTGCTATTGTCCGATCCACAATCTGGAACATGCAGATGCTGCCTATGAGTGGCTTTTCCAGAAGGAAACCGTGTCTCACATGATGAGATTTGAAATGGGACCGAATGGGCCGAAGATGATTCCTGTGGTAAGGGAACTCAGTGAGGAACAGAAGGAGCTGTCAAAGGAATTGAAGGCATCATTCCCGGCATATGTAAACAGCCTGAACCTGAAAGATGACCAGGGAAAATCGCTCTCCCTGGATAAAAACGGAGAAGGTTCTTTCCGTGAATATGTGATGCAGTTCGTGCTGAAATCAGCTACAAAAGAAAAAGCAACTCTGGATTCCCAGAATCGTCTGAAAGGTCTTGCAGTTCCGGGAAGCGAGATCGAAAGCCAGGATTACATCACCTATACTGGGGAGAAGGCGACAGGTATTGACACAGATGCTTATGTGGCAAAGATCACCCGTATGAAACCCACACCTGCATTTGATGCCCTGGATCTGAAAAGTCCGGAAAATGAAGAATTTGGTGATGAAAAAGTACCTGCAAGACATTTCACAGCATTTTCCATGGAACATTCCAAAGCCGGCGGAGAGATGGCAGATCCGGAGAAAATCCGCCTTCTGAATCCTACAGAGTTTATCGGAAGCTGTGATACCACCAGAAACTGGAGAATCCGTCATGGTGCATTTGACAGGGATACCTCCATTGCGATTCCGGTGATCCTGGCTACAATGCTGAAGAATAAAGGCTTTAATGTAGATTTTGCGCTGCCATGGGGACTCCCTCACAGTGGAGATTACGATCTGGAAGAATTGTTTGCGTGGATCGATGATCTGGCAAAATGATCGGAATCTGATAAAAAAATAATTGCAGACAGGTACGGAAGGCCTGTCTGTTTTTTTACAAAAAATTTAATCGTCTCAATTTTCTTTACCATTGAATATTTTATGAAAATATATGGTATGATTGGTTTAAACGATTAAACGAAAGCGAGGATATCATATGGATATTATGGAAATAATGAAGCAGAGACACAGCGTTCGCCAGTACAAGGATCAGGCAATTGAGCCGGAGAAGAAAAAAGAGATCAATGCCTGCATCAAAGAGATCAATGCAGAGAGCGGGCTGGATATTCAGATTTTTTATAACGAGCCGAAATGCTTTGACTCCTTTATGGCACACTACGGAAAATTTTCAAATGTAAAGAACTATATTGCCATCGTAGGAAAAAAAGAAGACCAGGAAAAAGCAGGCTACTATGGCGAAAAGCTTGTGCTGAAATGCCAGGAGCTGGGACTGAATACCTGCTGGGTAGCAATGACACACGGAAAATCTCAGGCGAGGGTTAAGAAAGGACAAAAGCAGCTGATTCTGATCTCTCTTGGATATGGAGAAAATCAGGGAGTTGCTCATAAGAGTAAAGAAATCGAAAAGCTCAGCCAGGCAGATCAGACTGCAGACTGGTTCCACAAAGGAATGGAGGCAGCGTGCCTTGCACCTACAGCTATGAATCAGCAGAAATTCCTTTTTGAACTGAAGAACGGAACTGTGACGGCGAGATCTCTTGGAGGATTTTATTCAAAAATTGATCTGGGAATCGCAAAATACCATTTCGAAGCAGCTTCCGGACATGAGGTAAAATAATGTATAAGAAAGAAGACATTGATAAGCTGGCAGAAGATTTTGCAGGATGCCAGAAAATTCTGATCGCACTGGGAGATGCAAACCGGCTGCATATGATTCTGGAAATGATGAAGATCGGCAAGTGTTCCGGGGTTCGTGTAAATGAGATCACAGAAAAAACGCATCTCTCCAGACCGGCAGTTTCCCATCATATTCAGATTCTGAAAGAGGCAGGAATCCTGAAGATGCGGCGGGAATCCACCAAGAATTATTATTATTTTGACCCGGATATGAACAGCTTTTCCCTGCTTATCGATGTTCTGCAGAAAGCCGTCAGCATCACATCCTCACTCCCGGACAGAAGTCAGAAGGAGTTGGAATAAACAGGGCAGATTTACTAATAGGAAGTCTATTGCTTTTCAAAGCTGCATATGCTATAATATCAACAGGCAAAATGAAATTATGTTCCAGCTATGGACGACAAGCAACAAACAAAAACCCCAGTGTTCGCAGCACTGGGGTTTTTTATTCCTAATTTTGGCAATGGAAAGGTTTAGCTCCATAGGCTAGTTACCGACTATCGCTTGTCTAACCATTTGCAGATGAGATGGCAAGTCACACCTGCCGCAACAGCGATTAAAAATGAAATTATGTACTCCAACTATGTTCACCCCCTTTCTTTACCTGTCTAGGGGCGGTAACACGCTTAGCATATCATAGTTTAGAACAAATTGGAACATATATTCAAAATATCTGATATATATTCTGCATAGAGCAGAATGATGATTGGATAGGCAGATTACACAATAACATACAGCCAGAATTTTGTGCAAAATGCCTTTTGAAGAGGAAGAAATTCTTTGATAAAATAATTCCAGCGCAAGAGGAAACGATATTCTTAGAGATATGACACAGAGGTGCATATCTCTTTTTCGGAAGAAACCGTAGAAGCTACAGAGTAGAGAGTTACCAGCAGCTTTCTTTTTAACCTGGTCATGGGTGTGGATGATGCACATAACAATCTGAAAAAGATCGAAAAAGCAGAACATGAGATCATTGAGAGCTTCGTAAAAGAAGACCCCTGTGTGATCGTGGGAAGATCTGCCAATTTTGTACTGGGAGAGAAGGATGCCCTGAATGTATTTATATATTCTGATATGAAAGACAGAGTCCGCTATGCAGTGGAGCATTACCAGGCAGAGGAAAAACAGGCGCAGGCAATGATAAAGAAGACCGATCAGGAAAGAAAGATGCACGCTCTGAGCTTTTACAACAAAGAGTGGGGAAATAAGAACAATTACGATCTGCTGTTAAATTCCGGAAAGCTTGGAATCGAGAAATGTGTGGAACTGATCGTAAACGCGGCGAAATAGAGGAGAGTGAGAGAATGGAGAGAAAAGTAAAAGTACCTGCAAAACTTGCCCTTGCTGTAGTGGCGGCATGTCTTGTTTCGTTTTGCGGGCTGATCACAGAAACAGCTGTAAATATTGCGTTTCCGGTGGTTATGGAAACTTTTGGCGTATCAACAAAAACCGTACAGTGGCTTACAACAGGAAACCTTCTGGTAGTGGCAATGATCACACCCTTGTCTGCACTGCTGACTATAGGAATTCTCCTGTTTGCAGTGCTGGGAATGAAATTAAATACAGGAATGATCATTGGCTTCAAGACATATGAGACAAAAGAAAATCAGTAATTTTTTTGTTTGACTTTTGGGAAAACAGGTCATATAATTACAACAAACGAGTAGCGAACTAGCGTAAATCCAGTTTTCAGCTACTCGTTTTCTTTTTGTTAAAAATACATATCTGCCGTAAAAAAAAGTGTGTAGCCTGTCAGCGTAAGTCCAGCTTATCAGACAGGTACACACTTTTTTTCGTACAGAAAGGGTAAAAAGGAGGACTATGAAAAAATGGCAGAAAGTAACAAGATGAAGGATATGCCGGTGAATAAGCTCATGATCCAGATGGGAATTCCCATGATCTTATCCATGGCATTACAGGCAGTGTACAATATCGTGGACAGTGCCTTTGTGGGAAATATGCGCTCCGGCAGTGAGGCCGCGTTAAATGCCCTTACGCTGGTGTTTCCTGTTCAGATGCTTATGGTGGCAGTAGGAATCGGAACAGGAGTAGGAACCAATGCACTTCTTGCCAGGACACTGGGACAGGGAAACAGTAAAAAGGCTGCAAAGGTTGCAGGAAACAGTCTTTTTATGGGAGTGATCATTTATATCGTATGTCTGCTGTTTGGAATCTTTGGGGTAAAAGCCTATATTTCATCACAGACTGTAGATCCCCAGGTTCTGGAAATGGGAACCAGCTATCTTCGGATCTGCTGCGTGATCTCTTTTGGAATTATTTTCTTTTCGCTGTTTGAAAAATTACTGCAGGCAACAGGCCGTTCTCTTTATTCCACCATTGGCCAGGTAGTGGGAGCAGTTGTGAACATCATTCTTGACCCGATCATGATCTATGGTATCGGTCCGGTTCCGGAAATGGGAGTGGAAGGTGCTGCCTATGCTACTGTCATCGGTCAGGTGGCATCCGCTGTTTTGTTGTTTATTTTTCATACGAAACTGAATAAGGAATTTGAACATGGAATGAAGTACATGAAACCGGATGGAGAGATCATAAAAGAAATCTATGCCATCGGACTGCCGGCCATCATTGCCCAGGCACTGATGTCCATCATGGTTTATGTGATGAACCTGATCCTGAAATTCAGTCCATCCGCGCAGACTGCATATGGTCTGTTTTACAAGGTCCAGCAGTTTGTACTGTTTCTTGCCTTCGGACTTCGAGACGCCATCACGCCGATCATTGCTTTTGCTTATGGAATGCGGAGCAAAAAAAGAATCCAGGATGGAATCCGTTACGGACTTATCTATACCATCGTACTGATGATCGTGGGTGTTGCGATCACGGAAATTTCCCCGGGAGCTTTTGCTACGTTGTTTAATGCTGGACAGTCCAGAGAATATTTTATCAGCGCAATGCGGATCATATCCATCAGCTTTATTTTTGCGGGAATCAACGTTGCCTACCAGGGAATTTATCAGTCTATGGATGGTGGTATGGAATCTCTGATCATTTCACTTCTGAGGCAGCTGGTGATTATACTTCCTCTTGCAGCTCTTTTATCTCTGGCAGTACGAAGCGGCAGTGCAGGAATCTCTCTGATCTGGTGGGCATTTCCGGTTACGGAGATCGTATCCTGTATAGTGGGTTATGTGTTCCTGAAAAAGATCAGAAAGAATAAAGTGGATGTTTTATAAAGGCGAAGGGGGTACGGAATATGACAAAAAAAATCATTACCATCAGCAGAGAGTTTGGAAGCGGCGGCCGTTTTATCGGTGAGCAGGTTGCCAAAAAACTTGGCATTGCTTACTATGACAAAAATGTGATCGGACAGGTTGCAGAAAAGTCAGGACTGTCACCGGAATATATTCAGGAAAGTGCCGAGCTGTCCCCAAAAAGAGGAATTTTTGCGTACGCACTTGCAGGACGTGACATCACCGGAAAATCCGTGGAAGACATGGTGTATGAAGCACAGAGAAAAGTCATTCTGGATATTGCGGAAAAAGAGCCCTGTGTGATCATTGGAAGAAATGCGGATTTTATACTGAAGGACAGAGAGGATGTATTGAATGTTTTTATTCACGGAAACATCCCGCAAAAGACAAAACGCATCTGCGACCTTTATCATGTAGAGGAAAAAGAGGCTCTGAAAATGATGGCAGATACCGATAAGAGACGAATGACGAATTATAATTTTTATACAGAGCAGAAGTGGGGAAAAGCCAGCAACTACACCCTTTGTCTGAACAGCTCGGAGCTGGGGTATGAGAGGTGCGAGGAGATTATTTTGAAATGTGCAGAGTAAAAATTACTTACATCCCTTTTGGTTTATGTAATCATTATGTTTTTCCAACCATGATGGAGAGACAACGGAGTATGCAAAAAAAATGATCGTCCAGGAATATGAAAAGTACAAGAGCCAGCTGGATAAGAGCGGAACGAAATATAAGATCTTATCCGAAAAAAAGAACGAGGACGGTTCTATTATCATTGAGATAAAGAAACAGTATAATACGGCTCCCGTAGGTGGCTATCTGGACTAATGTCGAAAAGCAAAGAGAAGTTGGAAGGTATGTTGCTTTCAGATGAGGTATCAGTTCACTCCGGATTGACAGCTCCACCGGAAAAAGATATGATATATTCAGCGATCGCACTATGGAAACTTGAGAAGCCCATAGTCCGGAAGGCTCCTTCGGGAGCCTTTCGTTATTTATGTTAATTTTCAGAGCTTGAAAAAAGGATCTCAATGCGGTGGAGAAATATATAGGAGGTATGCTATGAACGAGCTAGATGAAAAGATTGATTTACTGAAAGAAATTGCACATCGATTTAATACTGCTGATATTACGTGGGCATTAGGCGCATCAATGTTACTTTATTTTAAAGGAATCACATCAACGTTTCATGATATTGATTTGATGATATCTAACGAGAACGTTGAAACCGTACGGGAGATTTTATCCGAAATGGGAGAGCTTCAACCGCCAAATCCGAATCCTAAATATAAAACCAAAACATTTATGGAGTTTGTTATAAAGTCTATAGATGTGGATGTCATGGCAGGTTTTTCTATTTTGAATGATGGAAAAACTTATGATTGTTCTTTGGATAAAGAGCAAATAGTAGAATGGTTGACTTTGGGAGATACGAAAATTCCACTTCAATCTCCATTATTGTGGTGTGAATATTATAGATTGATGGGGCGGAAAGAAAAAGTTGATATGATTGAAAGAGCTTTGTTAAATAATTAAATTACAGTTTACACAGCGGGCAGCCAAGGTCTGTAAAAGATCTGGCTGCCCGCTGCATTTTTATATTTCCAGCAGATTTCCCAGAGAAAAAATCTCTTCCCAATCAAGAAGTTCTTCCAGTTTATTAAGATTCTGGTCAGAGTGTTCCAGCTCCCGGGAAAAACGGTAACAGATAGAAACCAGATCCGGAAAGGAAAACTGTTTTTGCTGCAAAAGCCAGGTTCCCACTGCAAGTTCATGGATCATGAAGGTGCAGACAACAGCCATTTTTACCTTGGCAAAAATCTGCTCATCGTATATAGCACCGCAGAAATATGTATAGATCCAGTAGAGCAGAAGCTGTTCTTCCTGAATCTTCCAGTCCGGATAAAAGGTTTCGAATTCGAGACAGACATTCTGGTATTGCTGTTCGGTATCACAGGAGGTATATAACGGAGTTAAGGTATCACGCAGGTAATCATGCCATCCGGATCGAAGGATTTCCATCTGGGGAATGATAGTTTTCCATATGCTTTTTCTCAGGTTATCAGAAGATTTTTCAGCATCTTTCCACTTGAAGATTTTTTTCTGAAAAGAATCTCCAAAAGCAGAATTCTGATGACGTGTGCGGATCGTTTCCCACTGAAATAATTCATTCTGGTCAAGGCAGAGCTGGAAATCATGACCGCAGGCCAGAAGCTTCCGGCGGCGCAACGCACAGGGAACGGAACGATCCTGAATTACGGAGAAGAGATAGTCCCTGGTATCCATCAGCGCTGTGAAAAGGAAATAGTCGAAGTCGTCATAAGTCTCTTCTGGAGTTTCCTTTTCCACAGTCCGGAATATGATCTTTTCTTTATGACTGAGAAAAATTCTGGCGGCTTCCGGGCAGGAAAGAGACAGAGACAATTCCCTAAGTCCCTCAAATTCTTCGATATGCCTTGGGTATTTACGGCAGGTATCACAGAGCATATCTTTGCCTGCTTCGCTGTAGATATCACAGAGATTATCTTCGTTCAAAAATGCACAGCGTTTCTGATACTGACGGAAAGAATGTTCCTTCCAGTCGATGTCATTGAGAAGACGATTGCGAAAAGCTCCTTTGCAGTGGCGGTATTTTTTGAGACTGTTTTGATCGATCATGATCTGCCATCCGGCACAGCAGGTATCAGGACAGCTGCCGGCGATGCAGGAAAATTCATTATAAAAAGTAGGTTTTGTAATCTGCATAAATATTTCCCCCGGAATTTGTAAATTTTAACTGGAATTATAGCACTGCATAAAAGAAACTACAACAGAAATGAATCCGGATATTCTAACAGTGCCAAGAATAAGAACTGAAAACTTATGGAAGTAAAAAATAACTGTATTCCGTTTCAAGAAAAAATATATAGACAGTGGAAAGAACAAAATAAACGATAAATTACTAAAATAAAAGATATAATATGTGGAAAAATTCTGTTAGTATGTGTTTACAATAAAAAATACGGGAGGCAAACGAATGAAAGAACTTCTTTTTGGAGCAGCATATTATGATGAATACATGCCATGTGAGCGGTTAGCGCAGGATGTTGCAATGATGAAAAAGGCAGGGATTAATACTGTCAGGATCGCGGAGTCTACATGGAGTACCTGCGAACCGCAGGAGGGCGTTTTTGACTTTTCACATGTTGAAAGAGTAATGGATGTCATGGAGGAAGCCGGAATCAATGTGATAATCGGAACTCCCACGTACGCGGTTCCTACATGGATGGTAAAATCCCATCCGGATGTTATCGCAGAAACAGTACATGGACGGGGAATTTATGGAGCCCGTCAGATCATGGATATCACACATCCTGTATATCTTTTCTATGCGGAACGTGTGATAAGGGAATTAATGAAGCGCACAGCACACAGAAAATGCGTCATTGGTTATCAGATAGATAACGAAACAAAATATTATGGAACAGCAGGAAAAAATGTACAGGAAAGATTTGTAAAATATCTCCGCGAAAAATTCCATGATGATCTCGATGCAATGAATCGGGAGTTTGGATTAGATTACTGGAGTAACCGCATCAATGCCTGGGAAGATTTTCCAGATGTACGTGGAACGATCAACGGAAGTCTGGGCGCGGAGTTTGAGAAATTCCAGAGAACACTGGTTGATAAATTCTTAAGCTGGCAGGCAGATATTGTAAATGAATATCGCAGAAATGACCAGTTTATCACACATAATTTTGATTTCGAGTGGAGAGGATATTCCTATGGAGTACAGCCGGATGTTAATCATTATCATGCTGCACAGTGCCTGACAATTGCAGGTGTTGATATTTATCATCCTACCCAGGATGATCTTACAGGAGCAGAGATTGCATTCGGCGGGGATATGACAAGATCTCTTAAAAATGGAAACTATCTGGTCCTTGAAACAGAAGCGCAAGGATATCCGGGATGGACTCCATACAAAGGTCAGCTCAGGCTGCAGGCATACAGCCATCTGGCTTCCGGTGCGAACAGTGTAATGTACTGGCACTGGCATTCCATTCATAATTCCTTTGAGACATATTGGAAGGGCTTGTTGAGTCATGATTTTCAGGAGAATGATGCTTATCGGGAGGCTTGCCTGATCGGACAGGAATTCCAGAAAATCGGGAAGTCTCTGATTAATATAAAGAAAAAGAATGAAGTAGCGATCCTTGTCAGCAATGAGGCTCTTACAGCATTAAAATGGTTCGGAATCCAGGCAACGGCAGCAGGAAATGATGGCATTGGATATAACGATGTTGTGCGTTGGATCTATGATGCTTTATATCAGATGAACGTTGAATGTGATTTCATCTGGCCTGAATCAGAAAATCTGAATCAATATAAGGCAATCTTTGTACCGGCTCTTTATGCGGCACCGGATGAACTGCTTCAGAAACTGAACCGTTATGTTGCAGATGGAGGAAATCTGGTTGCTACTTTTAAAACTGCATTTGCAAATGAAAATGTGAAGGTAAGTCATGAAGTACAGCCACATATTCTGAATAACTGCTTCGGAGTAGAATATCATCAGTTTACTTTTCCGAAGAACGTAGGATTAAAGGGAACCATTGTTGGTGAAAATCCTGAGGCAGGAGCAAAAATCTTTATGGAGCTGCTGATTTCGAAAGGCGCAGAAGTTTTGGCACATTATGACCATTACAACTGGAAAGAGTATGCTGCAATCACAAAGAATCATTATGGACGTGGAACGGCAGTATATCTTGGCTGTATGACAGATCAGGCAACACTGAAAGCTGTAATGAAGGATATTCTCCAGAGTGCACAGGTAGAATTGCCGATATACAGCTATCCGGTTATTGTGCGAAAAGGAATCAATGATTTTGGAAAAAATGTAAAATATTTCTTTAACTATTCTGCTAAGGAACAAAATGTGCCATATATTTATAAAAATGGCGTAGAACTTTTGGCAGAAAATCCGATTAAAGCACAGGAAAACTTAAACATTCCGGCGTGGGGTGTGAAGATTGTTGAGGAATGTGATGAGCAGTAATCCAGGAGAGTGCATTGGAAATTAAGTCAATTAATGCGGGCAGACTGTGTATAGTAAAGTAAGGAATCAAAGAAGCGAGTTTATCATGCCAGATCAGAAGCTCGACAATCTTTTAAATCTAGCCCTGGATGCCACAGAAGAGGAACGTCAGAAATCCGGAAATCTGAATATCGGATATGATCCGGATGAGAAAGCCTGGGATGTGATCGTGAAGTACACAGGCAGGGAGGAGGAACTTACCGGGAAAGGAATACAGGCAGTTCCGCTTCTGGGAAATTATGCAGTTGTTACGCTGCCTGAGCGGGAGATCGACAGGTATTCCAGCCGGGAAAATGTAATCTTTATGGAAAAACCGAAGCAGCTTTATTTTGAAGTGTTTCAGGGAAAAACAGCCAGCTGTATCCAGTCGGTACAGACAGGTGCTGAAGGATTGACCGGAAAAGGAATCCTTATGGGAATCGTGGATTCCGGTGCTGATTATTTCCATCCCGATTTCCGAAACGAGGATGGAAGCAGCCGGATTCTGTATTTATGGGATCAGGGAATTCCTGGGAGACCGCCGGCAGGATATACAAGAGGAACAGAATATACGAAAGAAGAAATTGACGAGGCGCTTGCACTTGGAGAAAACCAGGGCAGGCGCTTTGTTCCGTCTATGGATACCAGCGGACATGGGACAGCGGTACTGGGAATTGCAGCCGGAAATGGAAGAGCTTCCGGTGGTGTGAACAGAGGTGTTGCTTATGAAAGTGATCTTCTGGTTGTAAAAATGGGGATTCCCGGAGAAAATTCTTTCCCCAGGACAACGGAGTTGATCCAGGGGATCGACTATCTGATGAGAAAGGCATTGGAGATGAACCGGCCATTGGTGATCAATCTGAGTTTTGGGAATAATTATGGGTCACATGAACCTTATAATTAAGGGAAAACATAAGAAAACACTGATATTTCCTGTGTTT
>OLNJ01000078.1_pt1 | contig 90364 bp, 93 predicted proteins | sample 1672191 | NCBI WGS metagenome assembly OLNJ01 (sample SAMEA3136657, study PRJEB25190) | human gut metagenome | biome: human gut; feature: human-associated habitat; material: faeces | place: Austria | collected 2013
GCGGTATCCCGCCTTAATTCAGATGCTCTGGTAACTCAGTTGCCGAGTAGTTCACAAAATATTAATCAATTGTTTGACTTCTGTTTGTGAAAAAACAAAAAGAATACGGTATAATAATGCAAAACAGAACAGGCAGAGGAAATCTGGGCGTAATCTTCTGCCTGAAAAAATATAAAAAGTGGGGAAAGAGTATATGAACGCTTTTCTACAGCCAATACAACCTCTGGACGGGGAAATCCTGCTCCAGATCCAGCAGCATCTGCGGGTGGATCCGCTGACTGCAATTATGAAATTTTTTACATTTCTGGGAAACGGAGGGTGGTTCTGGATCGTATGCGTGATAGTACTTCTGTGTATTCCGAAAACAAGAACAACCGGATGTGCGGCGGCTTTGTCGCTGATCTTCGGATTTCTGGTGACGAATCTTCTTCTTAAAAATCTGGTGGCAAGACCGCGTCCGTTTGCAGAGATTGAAGCGTTAATTCCGCTGATAGCAAAGCCCACGGACTTTTCTTTTCCGTCTGGACATACAACGGCTTCCTTTGCGGTAGCGTTGGTCATGGTGCGGATGCTGCCGAAGAAGATCGGAGTACCGGCAGTTGCTGTGGCAGCACTGGTAGCTTTTTCCAGGCTGTATCTGGGTGTACATTATCCGACAGATGTGCTGGCAGGCTTACTGGTAGCAGCAATAGGAAGTTCATTATCTGTGTGGTTTATGAGGAAAAAATCTGAGACAAAATTAAAGTCTTAGTGAGCAGTTAGTCAGTTACTGATTGTAGAATATGAATTGCTGCAGCAGATGTTTTCAATGTGTGTAGTAATACTTACTTACGTTAAATAAATAAAGCATTGACATCTAAAGCTGTAAAGGGTTACACTTGATATAATAATCAGTAAATACTGAGAGGAAATTTACATAAATCTAAACAAAAGGAGCGATAACCACCATGATATCAGAAAAAATGAAACCCTATGTACAGAACAATTCCGCCATCCGCATGATGTTTGAGGAAGGCAACCGTCTTCGTGCGAAATACGGTGCAGATAAGGTATTCGATTTCAGTTTGGGAAATCCCAGCGTACCGGCTCCGGACAGTGTCCGTGAAGCGATCATTGAGATCACCAATAATACAGATCCTACAGTGCTTCATGGATATATGAGCAATGCCGGATTTGAGGATGTACGTCAGACAATCGCAGAATCCCTCAACAGACGTTTTGATACAAAATTTGCTGCAAAGAATCTGATTATGACAGTTGGTGCAGCAAGTGGATTGAACGTAATTCTGAAGACAATCCTCAATCCTGGGGAAGAAGTGATTGTTTTTGCGCCTTATTTCCTGGAATATGGTGCATATGTACGTAACTATGATGGTGTTCTTGTGGAAATCTCTCCGGATACGACAACCTTCCAGCCGAATCTTGCTGAATTTGAGCAGAAGATCACATCAAAGACGAGAGCTGTCATTGTCAACACGCCGCACAACCCGACAGGAGTTGTATATTCAGAAGAAACAATCAAAAAACTTTCCGCAATTCTGGAAGCAAAACAGAAGGAATTCGGTACCGTGATCTATCTGATCTCTGACGAACCGTATCGTGAACTGGTTTACGACGGAGTTGAGGTTCCATACCTTACGAAATATTATGACAACACAGTTGTAGGATACTCCTACAGTAAATCACTTTCTCTTCCTGGTGAGCGTATCGGATATCTGGTAATCCCGGATGAAGCAGACGGAAGTGCAGAGCTGATCACAGCAGCAACGATCGCCAACCGTACACTTGGCTGTGTCAATGCGCCGTCCCTGATCCAGAAGGTGGTTGCAAAATGCGTGGATGCTAAGACAGATGTGGCAGCTTATGACAAGAACCGTCTTGCTCTTTATAACGGACTGACAGAATGTGGCTTTGAATGCATCAAACCACAGGGCGCATTTTATCTCTTCGTGAAGTCTCCGGTTGCCGATGAAAAAGCCTTCTGCGAGGCCGGAAAGAAGTATAACATTCTTATGGTACCGGGAAGTTCTTTTGCATGCCCTGGTTATGTAAGACTTGCATACTGTGTATCCTATGATACGATTGTGAATTCTCTGCCTGAGTTTAAGAAACTTGCTGCAGAGTATGGCCTGAATAAATAATAGAATAAGCAATATAGCTGAGAAAAAGCATAAAAAAGATTCCTGCACAGTTTGAAGAATATGTTGGCAGAACATATTTATAAACTGGTGTCAGGAGTCTTTTTATGCTCTGGAAATTGTAATAGTATGAACGAATAAAAAGCCAGCCGGGAGTATCATAAGCTCCCGGCTGGCTTCATATAAAGGGGGTGTTCCACAGGTTATTTATTTAGCTTTTTTATCTTCTTTCTTTGGAGCTTCGCCGTAGTAAGCTTTGAGATAGATCTCTTTCAGCTCAGATACAAGCGGATATCTCGGGTTAGCGCCGGTGCACTGGTCATTGAAGGCCTGCTCGGACATCTCATCCAGAGTCTCCAGGAAGTATTTCTCATCTACGCCGTAGTCACGGATCGTCGGAAGGATCTCGATAGTTCTCATAAGTTCATCCAGCTTTGCAAGAAGCTTCTCGAATACTTCAGCATCGTCTTTGCCTGTAAGACCTACATAACGTCCAATCTCAGCATAACGTGCAAGTGTCTTTGGATACTGATACTGTGGGAAGGTACCCATCTTAGTAGGAACCTCGGCACTGTTATAACGCATAACATCCAGAAGAACTACTGCATTAGCGATACCGTGTGGCAGGTGATGGAAAGCACCAAGCTTATGAGCAAGAGAGTGGTTTACACCAAGGAAAGCATTGGCGAATGCAAGACCTGCCATGCAGGAAGCGTTAGCCATATGATCTCTGGCTTCTACATCATTGCCGTCTTTATATGCACGTGGCAGGTAGTCGAATACCAGTTTGACAGCCTTCAGCGCAAGTCCGTCTGTGTAGTCAGAAGCCATCATGGAAACATAAGCCTCGATCGCATGTGTCATAACATCGATACCGGAAGCACGAGTCAGTCCTTTTGGTGCACTCATCATATTGTTGGTATCTACGATCGCCATATCCGGAAGGAGCTCATAGTCAGCCAGCGGCCATTTTACGCCGGTATCCTGGTCTGTGATGATGGCGAACGGTGTAACCTCAGAACCTGTACCGGAAGAGGTCGGGATCGCTACGAAATAAGCTTTTTTGCCCATTTTCGGGAAAGTGTAGATTCTCTTACGGATATCCATGAAATCCATGGACATGTCGGAAAAGTCAGCATCCGGATTCTCGTAGAGCATCCACATAACCTTGCCGGCATCCATTGCGGAACCGCCGCCGAGAGCGATGATGCAGTCTGGCTCAAATGCTGTCATAGCTTTTGCACCTGCTTTTGCGGAAGCAAGAGATGGGTCCGGAGCAACATCGGAGAAGCATGTGTGTACAATGCCCATCTGGTCCAGCTTATCCTCGATCGGTTTGGTGTAACCATTCTTGTAGAGGAAAGAGTCTGTTACGATGAAGCAACGTTTTTTGCCCATAACAGTACCGAGCTCATCCAGAGCAACCGGCATGCAGCCTTTTTTGAAGTAAACCTTTTCCGGTGTTCTCATCCAGAGCATATTCTCTCTCCTTTCAGCAACGGTCTTAGTATTGAGAAGATGTTTCACACCAACGTTCTCGGATACGGAGTTTCCGCCCCAGGAACCGCAGCCAAGTGTGAGGGAAGGAGCAAGTTTGAAGTTGTAAAGGTCTCCGATACCACCCTGGGAAGAAGGTGTATTGATGAGGATACGGCAGGTCTTCATAGCGGCCTCGAATTTATCCATCTTCTCTGTCTCGTTTACATTGATGTAGAGAGAGGAGGTGTGTCCATATCCGCCATCAGCAACAAGGCGCTCAGCTTTTGCGATAGCATCGTCGAAGTTCTTGGCCTTGTACATGGCAAGTACAGGGGAAAGTTTCTCATGTGCGAATTCCTCGCTGATATCTACGGATTCAACCTCGCCGATAAGGATCTTGGTATCAGCCGGAACTTTAACACCGGCCATCTCAGCGATAGTAGCAGCTTTCTGTCCTACGATCTTGGCGTTCAGTGCGCCATTGATGATGATTGTCTTTCTGACTTTTTCGATCTCATCTTTCTTGAGGAAGTAGCAGCCTCTGTAGATGAATTCGTCTTTTACTTTTTTATAAATGCTCTCGAGAACAGTTACGGACTGCTCGGAAGCACAGATCATACCATTATCGAATGTCTTGGAATGAATGATGGAGTTAACCGCAAGACGGATATCTGCGCTGTCATCAATAATTACAGGAGTGTTTCCGGGTCCTACACCTACGGCTGGTTTACCGGAAGAGTAAGCGGCTTTAACCATTCCAGGACCACCGGTAGCAAGAATGATATCGGAATTCTGCATAACCATGTTGGTCAGCTCCAGGCTTGGAACATCGATCCAGCCGATGATTCCCTCTGGTGCGCCGGCAGCAACAGCTGCTTCGAGAACGACCTTCGCTGCTTCGATGGTGGATTTTTTCGCACGTGGATGTGGGCTGATGATGATAGCGTTTCGTGTTTTCAGTGAGATAAGAGATTTAAAGATTGCTGTAGAAGTCGGGTTGGTAGTCGGGATAACTGCTGCAACCAGTCCGATCGGCTCAAGGATCTTCTTGATTCCGTATGCTTTATCTTCTTCTACAACGCCACATGTCTGAGTATTCTTGTATGCATTGTAAACGTACTCTGCTGCGTAATGGTTCTTGATAACCTTGTCTTCCATGATTCCCATGCCGGTTTCTTCAACGGCCATTTTCGCAAGGGGAATACGCATCTTGTCAGCTGCGGTAGCAGCAGCCTTGAAGATCTTGTCGACCTGCTCCTGTGTGTAGGTAGCGAAGATCTTCTGTGCTTCTTTCATTGCAGCTATTTTCGCGGTCAGGGCTTCTGGAGTGTTGATGATGGTTGGGATAGTCTCTTTCTTTGCCATGTGGAATCCTCCTGTTATTCATATGATAATGAGTCTGTGGTGCTGTCGGCATATTTTTTTGTCAGCCGGCAGATGCTGCAGAGCTTTTTTGTGAGTCCCCGCACTGCGTTACTGATTCAATCTGATTGAATTTTCTGTTTTGATACTGATATAGTAACAAAATTCAGAAAAAAACGCAAATTCATGGAATTGCCGCTATGGGCAAAATGACGAATCCGAAAGTGTGGGAAAACACGGTAAAAGTTACTTTGCAGTAAACTGAACCTCTTGAAAATCCTTTCAAAAAAATCTTGAAATTCAGCACTATGCACAAAATACATGTTAATTATTTGTCAGTATTGACAATAAACACGCATACATATGAGGGACAGGCAAAAGATAAAACGCTTCAACTGAATAACAAACACACAATTATTCGGTTAAAATATTAACGTTAAACTTTTGTCAAGCGATCATGAACACATTATAGTTTAGCCTTTGCCAGACGTCAATAGAAAAATTCGATAAAAAATTAACAAAAATAATTCAAAAATTTGATAAATAATTCACAAAAACATCATATCGCGTTAAAGTGGAGAATTGAAACATAATATAAAAAAACTGCCACACAGGAAATCTCTTAATCTCCTGTATGACAGTTCATGTCTGATATAATGCAATGATTCATATACCGGAAGCAGAAGCATATGGCAAGAGAACCTTGTAATGTCTGCTTACTTCTGCAATATGAATTTTCAGCTGTACCAGCAGTGCCGGATTATCAGCTCTTACGGAAAGCAGCACGTTTTCTGTCTCTGGAATCCAGAATACGCTTACGGATACGAAGGCTTGTAGGTGTTACCTCAAGAAGCTCATCCTGGTCGATGAATTCGATGGCCTGCTCAAGACTTAAGATTCTTGGCGGAACAAGCTTCAATGCATCGTCAGCGGAAGAGGAACGGGTGTTGGTGAGGTGCTTTGTCTTGCAGACATTAAGCTCGATATCCTCAGCCTTACCGTTCTGTCCGATAACCATACCGCTGTAAACCTTCTCGCCAGGTCCTACGAAGAGTGTACCACGCTCCTGAGCGGAGAAAAGTCCGTAAGTAACAGTCTCGCCAGCCTCGAAAGCGATAAGAGAGCCCTGTTTACGGTATGGAAAATCTCCCTTGTATGGTGCATATCCGTCGAACATTGTGTTCAGGATACCGGTACCTTTGGTGGAAGTAAGGAACTCATTTCTGAATCCGATCAGTCCACGGGAAGGAATTGCGAACTCAAGCCGTACAGTACCATCGCTTGCCGTGCTCATGCCCTGGAGTTCACCTTTACGCTCGCTGAGCTTCTGGATGATCGTACCGGAAAATTCCTCCGGAACGTCAACATATGCGATTTCCATTGGCTCCAGTTTACGTCCACGTTCGTCTGTATGGTAAAGAACCTCCGGTTTGCTGACTGCAAACTCATATCCCTCACGACGCATGTTCTCAATAAGAACGGAGAGATGAAGCTCACCACGGCCGGAAACCTTGAAGCACTCAGTTGTCTCAGTATCTTCTACACGAAGGCTGACATCGGTGTTCAGCTCACGGTAGAGACGATCGCGAAGGTGACGGGAAGTGATATATTTACCTTCCTGTCCTGCCAGCGGGCTGTCGTTAACCAGGAAGTTCATGGACAGTGTCGGCTCGGAGATCTTCTGGAATGGAATTGCTTCCGGGTTGTCTCCTGCACAAAGTGTATCACCGATATGAATATCTGAAATACCGGAAATTGCTACGATAGCACCGATTGTTGCACTCTTGACCTCAACCTTGTTCAGACCGTCAAATTCATAAAGTTTGCTGATCTTTACGCGCTCATGTTTGTCAAGATCATGATGGTTCAGAAGTGTAAGGTCCTGGTTTACGGAAATGGTTCCGCGCTCAACCTTACCGATACCGATACGTCCTACATATTCGTTGTAGTCAATGGTGCTGATAAGAACCTGTGTATCTCCGTCCGGATCACCCTCCGGAGCCGGAATTGCTTCAAGGATGGTTTCAAAAAGCGGAGCCATATTCTCCGGCTTGTCGTTCAGGTTACGGACTGCATAGCCGGCTTTTGCGGAAGCATACAGGAATGGGCAGTCAAGCTGCTCATCAGATGCATCCAGATCCATAAGAAGCTCCAGAACTTCGTCAACAACCTCTTCCGGACGTGCTTCCGGACGGTCGATCTTGTTGATGCAGACAATAACATGCAGATCCAGTTCGAGAGCTTTACGAAGTACAAACTTAGTCTGAGGCATGGCACCCTCGAAGGCGTCCACAAGAAGAATAACGCCGTCTACCATCTTCAGCACACGCTCTACCTCGCCGCCGAAGTCCGCATGACCTGGAGTATCGATGATATTGATTTTTACATCCTTATAATGAACTGCGGTGTTTTTGGAGAGAATCGTAATGCCGCGCTCACGCTCAATATCGTTGGAGTCCATGACACGTTCCTGGACTTCCTGGTTTGCACGGAAAACACCGCTCTGTTTCAAAAGCTCGTCAACGAGTGTAGTTTTACCGTGATCGACATGGGCGATAATGGCCACGTTACGAACATCTTCACGCTTGGTCTTCATATAATCAAAATCCTTTCTTTCCATATATAAGTAATCTTTTTGTTAAAAACGATGTCCAAATTTATAGTCTATCATATTTTCGGAAGATTACAAGAGATAAAAAAATATTTTTGATTTTTGATTTTTCAGACATAATACGGAATACGGGCTCATAAACTTTCTGTATAAATGAAATACACCGCGAGGAAGGAGAGCTACATATTATGGCAGATAAAATTATTGAAAACAATCAGGTATCGGTTATGGGACGCATCGCAACAGGTTTTACCTTCAGCCATCAGGTCTTTGGAGAAGGCTTCTATATGATGGATATTCTGGTAAAACGTCTCAGCGATTCCGAGGACAGGATTCCGGTCATGGTCTCCGAACGTCTGCTGGATATCACGCAGGATTATGTAGGAGAATACATTGAGATCCATGGACAGTTCCGGTCTTATAACCGCCATGAGGAAAAAAGAAACAGGCTGGTGCTTTCTGTTTTTGCGAGGGAAGTGCAGTTTGTGGGAGAGGAAGAGGATTCAGCACCTGTAAATCAGATTTTTCTGGATGGTTACATATGTAAACCGCCTGTATACAGAAAAACTCCTCTCGGAAGAGAGATCGCAGATCTTCTGATGGCTGTAAACCGTCCATATGGAAAATCAGATTACATACCCTGCATATGCTGGGGAAGAAATGCCAGATATGCTTCTGCTTTTGAGGTTGGCGGTCATGTGCTGATCTGGGGCAGGATCCAGAGCAGGGAATATATGAAGCGGCTCAGTGAAACAGAGACGGAAAAAAGGATCGCTTATGAGGTTTCCGTGAGCAAGCTGGAATATGTGGAATGATTTCTGTGTATGGCAAAGTGCATCGCCGGTCATGGAGTGAGCTGTATTGGAGCGGCAAGGTACCACTTGCATTTCTATCCAATCTGCGGTAATATAAAAAAAATTGAAAAAATGGGGAATTACCGGTTTCACTAACAGTAAGAGGAAGAATCATGGAAAGAGAAATAACAGAGGTTTATTACGGGAACGGGAAGGGTAAGACAACACTGGCACTTGGCCAGGGTCTGCGCTTTGCAGCACAGGGAAAAAGTGTGATCATCATACAGTTTCTGAAAGGCAAGGAGCGCAGAGAGCTGGACTTTCTTGAGGACCTGGATAATCTTGATTTCAAGATTTTCCGTTTCGAGAAAATGGACACCTGCTATAATGACCTGAATGAGCAGGAGAAGGCAGAAGAGAGAACCAATATTCTCAATGGCCTTAATTTTGCACGGAAGGTAATTGCTACCGGAGAGTGTGATTTTCTGTTGCTGGATGAGATCCTCGGGCTTATGGATAAAGGAATCGCTCCAGTTGAGACGATCATTGATATGCTTAAGCAGAAGGATGAAAGTATGCACATAGTTATGACCGGACGGTGGCTTCCGGAGGCTCTGAAGCCATATGTGGACAGCGTTACCACATTGACAACAGAGATAACGGACCAGGAACGGGAATAAGAAATATTTTTACAGAAGAAATAAGGAGGAAGACAAATGGCAATTTTTAAAGGGGCAGGCGTTGCGATCGTAACACCGATGCACGAAGACGGTAAGGTAAATTATGAGAAACTTGAGGAGCTTCTGGAGGAGCAGATTGCCAACAGCACAGATGCCATCATTATCTGCGGAACAACAGGCGAGTCTTCTACTCTGACTCATGGAGAGCATCTTCAGACGATCAAGTTTGCAATCGATAAAGTCAATAAACGTGTGCCTGTAATCGCAGGAACAGGTTCTAATTGTACAGAGACAGCAGTCATGATGGCTAAGGAAGCTGCTTCCTATGGCGCAGATGCACTTCTTGTTGTAACACCTTACTACAATAAGGCTACACAGAAGGGTCTTATTGCTCATTACACAGCAATTGCCAATGCAGTTCCGGAAACTCCGATCATCATGTACAATGTTCCGAGCCGTACAGGCTGTAACATCCAGCCGGCTACAGCCGTTACACTTGCAAAGAATGTGAAAAATATCGTGGGAATCAAAGAAGCGACAGGAGATCTTTCCCAGATCGCAAAGATGATGTCCATGGCTGACGGAGCTCTTGAGCTTTATTCCGGAAACGATGACCAGGTAGTTCCGATCCTTTCTCTCGGCGGACTTGGAGTTATCTCCGTATTGTCCAACGTTGCACCGAAATACACACATGACATGGTTATGAAATTCCTTGACGGCGATACCAAGGGTGCAGCAGAATACCAGCTTAAGGCAATCCCGCTGATCAACGCGCTGTTCAGCGAGGTTAACCCAATCCCGGTAAAAACAGCCCTGAACCTTATGGGAAAGAACGTAGGACCACTTCGTATGCCACTCTGTGAGATGGAAGACACCACAAAAGCAGCACTTGCAAAAGCGCTTGAGGACTTCGGTATCAAGCTTGCCTAAAGGAGAAGAATACTATGGTAAAAATTATTATGCACGGCTGCAACGGACATATGGGCCAGGTGATCAGCGATATCGTGGAGAAAGATCCGGACGCTGAGATCGTGGCAGGTATCGACATTGCAGACCAGGGAAAAAACAGCTATCCGGTATTTACAGACATTGATACATGTCAGGTAGAGGCAGATGCGATCATCGACTTCTCCTCTGCAAAAGCAACAGACAAGCTTCTTGCGTACAGCGTAGAGCGCCAGATTCCGGTGGTTCTGTGCAGCACAGGCTTAAGCGAGGAGCAGCTTGCAAAGGTTGAAGAAGCTTCCAAGAAAGTAGCAGTACTGAAATCTGCAAACATGTCTCTTGGTATCAACACACTTCTGAAACTGGTCCAGGACGCAGCCAAGGTTCTTGCGGCAGCAGGTTTTGACATGGAGATCGTGGAGAAGCATCATCGTCTGAAATTAGACGCGCCGAGCGGTACAGCTCTTGCACTGGCTGACAGCCTGAATGAGGCTATGGATAACCAGTATCATTATGTATATGACCGCAGCCAGAGACGTGAGCAGCGTGACGACAAGGAAATCGGTATCTCTGCAGTCCGTGGCGGAACGATCGTAGGTGAGCACGAGGTGATCTTTGCAGGTCAGGACGAGGTCATTGAGTTTAAGCATACAGCATACTCCAAGGCAATTTTCGGAAAAGGTGCTGTAGAGGCAGCGAAATTCCTTGCAGGCAAGCCGGCAGGACGTTATGATATGAGTGACGTGATCGGCTGATCCAGCTGATAATATATGGACGTGGGGAACACGTCATTACATAGGACCGGGGTTCGCAGAAGCGGAGCCCGGTTTTTTGAAAAAGAGGTGAAAAATGGTCACCATTAAAGAAATAGCGAAACGTTGTAATGTTTCTATTGCCACAGTGTCCAATATTATAAACGGAAAGCCTAATGTGGGCAGAGAAACCAGGGAAAAAGTACTTAAGACAATAGAAGAGCTGAACTACACACCCAATTATATTGCGAAAAACCTTAAAACAAGACGATCAAAAACGATCGGTGTTGTTGTGGAGGACATCACGGCATTCTGTGCACCGGATATTGTAGACGGAATCACGAAATGCTGCGAGGAAAAGGGCTATCATATTCTGCTGACGAATCTCCGGCTTTATCGGAAATTCGGTGAAAGCTATTATGAAAACGAGAAGTTTTTTCCGATGATCCAGAAAGAAATAAAGGAGCTTATTGCGAAGCAGGTGGATGGTATTGTCTATGTGACCACACATGAGAGAGTGCTTAAGTGCTTTCCGAAAGAACTGAACGTTCCGGCAGTTATGGCTTATGGCTATACAAGATCTCCGAAATATCCATCGATCGTGGTAGATGACCGGAAAGGTGCGGCAGAGGTGATCCGGTATCTGTTTTCCATGGGGCACAGAAGAATTGGAATTGTCAGCGGACCGGTCAGGAGTCTTCATACCAGAGAACGTCTGCTGGGAGTGCAGGACATATTTACAGAGCAGGGAATCCCTTTTGAAAAAAAATGCGTGGTTGAAGGTGACTGGAGGCGTGGGAGTGGATACCGTGGGACGGATTCTCTTCTGGAACAGAAGGTTACGGCAATCTTCTGCATGAGTGATATTATGGCAGGCGGTGTTTATGACAGACTGGGCGAACTGGGCCTGATCCCGGGAAAGGATATCTCCGTTGCCGGTTTTGATGACCGGGAGCTTTCTACATATTATAAACCGCCACTTACGACCACAGCACTGCCGCTTTTTGAGATTGGCTATACAGCCTGTGAACATGCGACCCGGAAGATAGAAGGCAGTGACTGCGGGGAGGAGCCGGAAGAGCTTCTTGAGATAGCCAGGAGCTGCAGCCTGACAGTGCGTGACTCAGTGAAGGATATTCGGATTCAGTGATGGGGAGTAAGTTTTGTACAAAAAAAGATAGCTGAATTTGTAAGAAATTTATAAAGTTAAACGTTTTACTAATGAGATATTGACGGTGAAATTTAAACGTGGTATAAGAAAGATAACGAAATAAAATAAGACATTACGGAAAAGCAGAGATTGTTTTTCCGTAAATATTTACCCTTTAAGTTAAACGTTTAACTAAAGAAAGTAAGCTATCTGCGAAGTAGAAAAAAGTAATAATAAGAAGAGGGTGCTTATCTGATTTAGTTAAACTGCGAAACAGTTATTTGTTTATGCAGGAGGAAAAAAATATGGGAAGAGCAGCAAATTCAAGTATTGATCTGAAAAACATCCACATCACAGACAGTTTCTGGAACAAATACGTACATCTGGTAAAGGATGTGATCATTCCATACCAGTGGGACATTTTAAATGACCGTCTGGAGGACGTGGAGACCAGTCACTGTATTGAGAACTTCAAAATTGCAGCAGGAGAAAGCGAAGGCGAATTCCAGGGAGCCGTTTTTCAGGATACGGATGTTGCCAAATGGCTGGAAGCGGTTGGTTTTGCGCTGAGCTGGGAGCGGGATGAGAAGCTGGAAGCACTTGCAGACGAGACAATCGACCTGATCGGACGGGCACAGCAGCCGGACGGATACCTGAACACTTATTTTACGATCAAGGAACCGGGACTTCGCTGGACGAATCTTATGGAAGGTCATGAGCTTTATACAGCCGGGCATATGATCGAGGCTGCAGTGGCATACTACGAAGCAACCGGAAAGAAGAAATTTCTGGATATCGTCTCCAGATTTGCTGATCTGATCTGTGACACCTTCGGAGCAGAGGAGGGCAAGATTCACGGTTATCCGGGGCATCAGGAAATCGAGCTTGCACTTGTGAAGCTTTATCGCGTAACGGGAACACGTAAATATCTGGAGCTTGCGAAATATTTCATTGATGCCCGCGGCGAGGGTGAAAACTATTTTCTGAATGAAGAAAAGAAACCTGCATTTAAGCGGATCTTCCCGGATTTTCATGATTATAACCCGGCGTATTCCCAGTCACATCAGCCTGTAAGAAAGCAGAAAACAGCAGAAGGTCATGCGGTTCGTGCCAATTATATGTATTCTGCAATGGCAGATCTGGCCTGCGAATATGAGGATGACAGACTGAAAGCGGCATGTGAGAACCTGTGGGACAATATGGTGCACAAAAGAATGTATATTACAGGAAGTGTCGGTTCATCCGGAATCCTGGAGCGTTTTACAACGGATTATGATTTGCCCAATGCCAGCAACTATTCAGAAACCTGTGCATCGATCGCACTTGCCATGTTCGGAAAGAGAATGGCAGATATGGAAAAAGATGCTTCTTATATGGATGCAGTGGAGAGGGCTTTGTACAACACGGTTCTTTCCGGAATCGCCATGGATGGAAAAAGCTTTTTCTACGTAAATCCACTGGAGGTATGGCCTGCAAACTGTATTCCGAGGACTTCCATGGAGCATGTGAAGCCTGTAAGACAGAAATGGTTTGGGGTTGCCTGCTGTCCTCCGAACATTACAAGAACCCTGGCATCACTTGGACAATATGTTTATTTCCAGGAAAAAGATCAGATTTATGTAAACTTATATATTGCAAATGAGACAGAGGTTCAGATCGGCGGAAATCCATTTAAGATCACTCTGGAAGGTAATTTCCCATGGGAAAATAATCTGCGGTTCACAGTGGATGGAGAGAGTGAATCAGAGGGTATGATCGCATTTCGTGTGCCATCCTATGCGAAAAATTTTTGTATTTTACATAACGGCCAGAAGGTTGAGATAAAAACGGAAAAAGGTTATGCGAAGATTGCCGGAAAATTTTCTCATGAGATTTTTGAGATCAGCTTTGAGGCACCGGCAGTATTTGTACATGCAAATCCGCAGGTAAGAGCGGACGCAGCAAAAACTGCTGTAGTAAAAGGTCCTCTTGTGTATTGCCTTGAGGAAGCTGACAATGGAGATGACCTTTCTGCACTCCTGATCGATACAGCACAGACACCGGAGGAGATTTATGATGACCAGCTTCTGGGAGGCTGCAGCGTGGTTCATATTTCCGGAAGAAAAATTTCCGGTGAGGGATGGAATGAGCATGTTCTGTATCAGGAAAAGCCGGTCAGCCTTGAAGATGTGAAGCTGACGCTGGTGCCATATTGCTACTGGGGCAACCGCAAGGCAGGAGAGATGCTTGTGTGGATGAAGGAGAGCCTGTAAAAAAATTTTGCTGTTTTTTCATAAGTGATTTTTTCCAGCTTTTTCCGGGATAGAACACCGGAAAAAAGGCCATATTATGAGTACAGAATTTTTTAAAAAAGGAGAAGATCACATGAAAAAATGGAAAGCGATATTTTTCGGAACCCTGTTGACGCTGTCCTTATGTACATTTACAGCCTGCGGTACAGATGTAAACAATGCCGATGAGACGGTGGATGAGAAGGAAAATAATGCAGCAGATAGCAAGAATGATGCTGCGGCTCAGGATGAGATCACAGAGAATGAAGCAGACAACGACGGTGTGATGGATAACGGAGATATTGTGGAGGATTCCGGAACAGACAACAATGAGATGGCCGGAGGAAATGCCACGGTAACACCAGGTGGAAATGCCGCGACAGTGACTCCGGGTACAGGTGATGCCAACGGAAACGGCAATGACGGGACAGTATCCGGTGAGCTGGGAGACAGTGTGAAGGATCTCGGGGATGGTGTCGGAAATGCGGTGGATGATATCGGAAACGCAGTGGGAAATGCTGTAGAAGGACGATAGGATATCCGGCAGAAAAATCCCGGCGTTGCACAAAAATGCCGCGAATGCTATTATCAATGTATGGAAAGAAAACGGAGGATAAATGACTATGAAATTCAGACCATGCATTGATATACATAATGGACAGGTGAAGCAGATTGTAGGCGGAAGCCTGAAGGATCAGGGAGATCAGGCAGCAGAGAATTTTGTTTCTGAGCAGGATGCGGCTTTTTATGCAGAGCTTTACAGGAAATCCGGCTTAAAGGGCGGTCACGTGATCCTACTCAACGGAAAAGATTCTCCTTATTATGAAGCAACGCGTAAGCAGGCGCTTCTTGCACTGGGAAAATACCCTGGCGGACTCCAGATCGGAGGCGGCATCAATCCGGAAAATGCACCGGAATATCTGGAAGCAGGTGCCAGTCACGTGATCGTTACCTCTTATGTTTTTAAGAATGGCGTGATTTCCTGGGACAATCTGGAAAAAATCCGTGACACAGTTGGGAAAGAACATCTTGTGCTGGATTTAAGCTGCCGCAAAAAAGATGGCAGCTATTACATTGTCACAGACAGATGGCAGAACTTTACAGAAGAGATCGTAACTCCTGAGCTTATGAATAAACTTGGAAGCTACTGTGATGAATTTCTTGTTCATGCAGTGGATGTGGAAGGAAAGGCCCATGGTGTGGAAAAAGAGCTCGCCACGATTCTGGGAGGGTACACAGCACATCCGGTTACCTATGCAGGCGGAGTTGGTTCCATGGAGGACATTGAGGTGCTGCGCGAGGCAGGGCAGGGAAGGCTGGATGTGACGGTTGGCAGTGCACTGGATATTTTTGGCGGAAGCATTCCATTTGAGACTCTGGCAGCGATGAAATAGAGGGAATAGTTGCGCATTCATGACAAAAAGATCTTTTTGCAGGAATATAAAGAATAAATTTAGAAAAAATTTGTGAAATTTTTGAAAAGTGATGTTAAAATTCAACTTAATGTGTTATAATAGGCACATAAAACAGCAAAGGGGATGGAAGTCATGAAATTTATTATTAGTGGAAAGAATATAGCAGTAACAGAAGGACTTAAAACAGCTGTTGAGGACAAGCTTGGAAAGCTTGAAAGGTATTTCACTCCTGAAACTGAGATTTCAGTAACCTTAAGTGTTGAGAAGGATCGCCAGAAGATCGAGGTAACAATTCCTGTGAAAGGTAACATTATCCGTTCCGAGCAGGTAAGCAATGATATGTATGTATCCATCGATCTGGTAGAAGAGGTAATTGAACGTCAGCTTCGTAAATACAAGAACAAGATCGTCGACAAACAGCAGGAATCCACGAACTTCCAGAAAGCATACCTTGATAAGGATTATGAAGAGGATGAGGAAGTTAAGATCATCCGTACTAAGAAATTCGGTATCAAACCAATGTATCCGGAAGATGCATGCGTACAGATGGAACTTCTCGGACATAATTTCTTCGTATTTTTCAATGCTGAGACAGAGCAGGTGAATGTAGTTTATAAGCGTAAAGGTAATACTTACGGACTGATCGAGCCTGAGTTCTGATTGTTACATGATGAACGTAAAGTTCACAGATCAAAAAACTGAATATTAAGCGTGTGGCTCCGGAGATTTATATGAAAAACTGTAAATTTCCGGAGCTTTTTAATATGCAGAATAATACCTGCTTTACAGCAATAATTTGATATTTTATAATAAAATCAACAGATAAAGGGAGGAGAAAAACGATGACTCTGGCGCAGCTTAGATACACCATTGCAATTGCAAAAGCCGGATCAATGAATGAGGCGGCAAAAAATCTTTATATTTCGCAGCCCAGTCTTTCTACTGCGATCCGTGAGCTGGAAACGGAGACTGGGGTTGAGATTTTTCGAAGAACAAATCGGGGAATTGCAGTAACACCGGCAGGAGAGGAATTTTTAGGATATGCCCGGCAGGTGGTTGAGCAGTACGAGCTGATGGAGGCAAAATACATTTCCAAAGAGCAGTCCCGCAAGAAATTCAGCGTTTCCATGCAACATTATACATTTGCGGTAAATGCTTTTGTGGAGCTGGTGAAGCAGTTCGGTATGGATGAATATGAATTTGCGGTTCATGAAACGAAGACTCATCAGGTGATTGAGGATGTGAGAAATTTTAAAAGTGAGATCGGAATTCTTTATGTGAATGATTTTAACCGCAAGGTACTTACAAAAATGTTTCACGAATATGGACTGGAGTTTCATGAGCTCCTCAACTGCAGGATCTATGTATACATGTGGAAAGGTCATCCGTTGGCAAAGCAGGAGAAGATCACGCTTGAAGAGCTGAAGGAATACCCATGTCTGTCCTTTGAACAGGGAGAAAATAATTCTTTTTATTTTGCAGAGGAAGTTCTGAGCACGTATGAATACAAACGTCTGATCAAGGCAGATGACAGGGCAACGATGCTGAACCTGATGGTAGGACTGAATGGTTATACATTATGTTCCGGTATTATCTGCGAAGATCTGAACGGGTCAGATTACTGTGCGGTGAAGCTGGATTCGGATGAGATCATGACGATCGGCTATATAGCGAGAAAGGGTGTCAATATCAGTGATTTGGGGCAGAAGTATCTCGAGGAAATTTCCAGATATAAGGATAAAGCATTGGAATAATAAACTCCGCCTGGAAACGCGGTGCATATTACATGAACAGATTGTGTATGTAATATGCCCTGTGGTTCTGGCGGAGTTTTTTGGTCATTGTTGAGTTGTGGGGTCCGGGATTCTTGTGCAGATCACACGCGGATCACAAATCCGTCCTTACGAGGTTTGGCCTGCGGATACTCGCAATCGCGGTAGCCCAGAATACAGTGACCGATACCTACATATTCCTCCGGAACGCCCCATTCTTTTTTGAGCGCCTTGCCTTCTTCGGAGTCAAAAACTTCTCTTGCACGGTGGATCCAGCAGGAATCAATATCAAGAGCGTGTGCTGCATTCATAAGATTTCCCATCACAAGACTTCCGTTCTCCACACATGTGCCCATTTTGCTGTCTGCAAAAACAATGATCACGGTTGGCGCACCATAGAATGGATCAGATGTGGAACCCATGACTGCTGCGTTCATTTTTGAGAGCTTTGCCACAAGGTCAGGATTCTGCGTTACCACCATAAGTGTGCCCTGCTGGCCCATGCCGCTCGGTGCGTACTCACCGGCTTTCAGAATTGTATCCAGTGTTTCCTGTGGAACCAGAGCCTTTTTGTAGGCGCGGATGCTTCTGCGCTCCAGCATGTTTTTGATACTTTCGTTCATAAGATTTACCTCCTTAGATAGTGTGGCTTTTTGGCTTTTGTAAGAAATATTATAGCGCAGATAGGTAGGGTTTGCAAAGAGTCTGGGAGTTATGTATAATTGGAACCAATAGGGACGGGGAAAAGTGGCTTTTTCAAGGTGAACGTTATAAATGAATGGAAATCGGAACTATGGGGACAGTAAAAGTGCCAGAAAACACCGTCCCCAATGGAGGTGCCAGATGGAAAAAATTCGAAAACATTTTTATTTTTCAGGAAGAGTTCAGGGAGTGGGTTTTCGCTATCGCTCTTATTATATTGCACAGGCCATGGGAGTGACCGGCTGGGTGCGGAATCTCTGGGATGAACGTGTGGAAATGGAAATACAGGGAACCAGGGACGAGATCCGGGAGATGGTAGAGCGGCTTTCCCAGCAGAATTTTGTGGAGATCGAGGGAATTGAAGCGAAAGAGATTCCGCTGGAAGAGGAGAGTAGCTTCCGGATTCGTGGATAGTGTGCAGGCGTTCTGTCTGATGAATCTATTCCATTTCCAGTGCCAGATATAACAGAACAGCGTCCCGGAACTTGCGGGGATTCAGACCACATTTTTTATAAATGTGGTTTAATTTATATTGGAGAGTATTTTTATGGAGAAAAAGCTCCTCAGCGGTATCGGAGAGTGACATTTCCCGAGAAAAATATGTGCGAAGCAGATCTTTTTCCTGAGAGGAAAGATCACGTATAGTCTTTCTGGAAAATTCTTCACGGTTTTCTGAAGATACAGAGGAAAGCACGATCTCCAGGGAAAGATCATCAAATACTACAAAATGTTCTGAAATTTCATTATCAGAAAGCCTTGTATGCAGACTCCGCAAGGCGGTTTCCGCTGTGCTAAGTGAAAGACTGAGCTGATACAGAGACACAGCTTTTCCGACTGCAATATCCAGTGCACCAACATATTTTATGGCAAAACGGCGTAACTTTTCGGAAATCGCAGAGAAAGAGGCGTTGTCTGCAACTGCGAGAAAATCGCCGGGATAGCGGAAGGTATACAGAGAGGTTCCTATATCTGCAAAAAGGTTCCGGATAGAATGTTCGGAAACAGTAATTCCTGCGCCGGATTCCCCTGCATCGGATGTTGATTCTGATGAATCCGGCAGTTTAGAAAAAGATTTCTGGGATTTCAGAGATATCGAGGAGGTGCGGAAAGCCTCTGTGGAGACCGTAGTTCCTGAACTGGAATATGTCCGGATAAGGATCAGTCGTTTTGGCGTATCCGGGTCAATCTGGAATTCTTTCAGGCATTTTTGAAGATATTCCGGATTCTGGGTATCGCCGTGGAGCAGTGTATTGATGACGAACTGTTTTTTATCTGCCTGGTGACGGCTGTACTGACTTAATTCCTGTTCGCGTATCAGAAGACTGGTGATGCGCTGTGCCAGAAAAGCATATTTGCGAACTTTTTCCGGTGCACCGGTGATTCCGATCACAGCCAGAAGCTGATCTTCGTGATAAAGAGGCATATTGATGCCTTGACGGGTTCCGGTAAAGCTGTCAGACTCTGCAACCTCGATAGAGGTTCCGGTAACGGCTGCTTTCCGGCCAATCTCATGAAAAGTACCGATACGGGATGCGTTGGTGCTTGCGATGATGATGCCGGATGGATTGATGAAGTTGATGTCGTAGCTGCAGACATCCTTGATCGTGTTGACGATCTGCTGGGCAAGATTGTTGGAAATGCGGGTTATCATATGGGGACCTCCGGTGGATTTTTTTTGTAAAAAAAATTTAAAATGAGTATTTTTTTGGTTGGTGCTGCTTTGGAAGCAGCGGGAATTTTGCGAGGGGGAAAAACGGGCTTCGCAACTCTGAGAGCTTTCCCCCTCGCAAACTGCCCTACGCTAAGTAGTTCAACTGAAAGGACTAAATTAAAAAAATAATAACATCTATCATCACAAATAACAATTAATAATGAAAAAACATATAAAATATGTTATTCATACCATATACTTTTAGAAGAAATTCCATCATAATAGAATACAGAAAATTTTTTCGTGAAAACAAATTTTATGATTCAGGAGGACAAAAAGATGAAAGTAGTAACCGCAATCGACTCTTTTAAAGGCAGCATGACATCCATGGAAGCCGGTGCAGCCGCAGCAGAGGGCATCCGCCGTGTAGATGCAAATGCCGAAATCAGCATAAGACCACTTGCAGATGGTGGAGAGGGTACCGTAGAAGCTCTTGTGGCAGGAATGAACGGGAAGACAGAGCGTGTGAAGGTTACAGGCCCTCTTGGTGAGCCGGTGATCTGTGAGTATGGTATTATTGAGAGCACGAAAACTGCTGTGATCGAGATGGCAGGAGCAGCAGGAATCACACAGGTTCCGGATGAAAAAAGAAATCCTCTTTATACCACAACCTACGGTGTCGGCGAGGTGATCAAGGATGCGATCGAAAAAGGCTGTCGCAGATTTATCGTAGGAATCGGCGGAAGTGCTACCAACGATGGTGGTGTGGGAATGCTTCAGGCACTTGGATATGCTTTTCTTGATAAAGACGGAAAACAGGTTCTTCCTGGAGCAAGAGGTCTTAAAGACATCACAGAGATCACAGATGCCTATGTGATCCCGGAGCTTGCAGAATGTAAATTCCGCGTTGCCTGCGACGTGACCAATCCTCTTTGCGGAGAACTGGGATGCAGTGCGATCTACGGACCGCAGAAAGGTGCAACACCGGAAATGATCAAAGATATGGATCAGTGGCTTGGCGCTTATGCAGAGCTTGCCAAAGGACGTTTTCCGAAGGCAGATCCGGAGTATCCGGGAACAGGAGCAGCCGGTGGAATGGGCTTCGCATTCCTTACCTTTACAGATGCGGTTCTGGAATCCGGTATTAATATCGTTCTGGACGAGACGAAGCTTGAGGATTATATTAAAGACGCAGATCTTGTGATCACAGGTGAGGGCCGCATGGACGGTCAGACTGCCATGGGAAAAGCTCCGGTCGGTGTTGCAAAGCTTGCGAAAAAGCACGGCAAAAAAGTCATCGCTTTTGCAGGTGCGGTACAGCGTGACGCAAGAGCCTGCAACGATGCAGGAATCGACGCGTTTTTCCCGATCCTCCGCGGTGTGGTAACACTGGAGGAAGCCATGAAGAATGAGAATGCAAAACAGAACATGGCAGATACTGTGGAGCAGGTTATCCGTTTGATGAAGTAAGCCAGGGTTGATAAATACTGTATGATGCACGATTTACCAGGAAGCGTGTTCAGAAAGTAGACAGTAAACCGACTGAAGATATCAGTTTTATATGCAGAAAAAAGCCAGACACATTTGAGATGATAAGAATCTTATTTAAAGATTCTGCTTACAGTCTCAGTGTCTGGCTTTTTCAGGTTTATAATTTGTGTTCAGACAGAAGTCTCAGTAAATATTTATCCTTCGATCGGCTCGAAGTCAACAGCCCCATGTTTGCACAGCGGGCAGATGATATCTTCCGGAAGCTCGTCGCCCTCATAGATATATCCGCAGACTTTGCATACCCAGCCTTTTTTGCCTTCGGTCTGAGGCTTCGGTTTTACATTTTTCTGATAGTAGGTGTAGGTCATAGTTTCCTGATCACTCATGACGCGGGCCTCTGTAACGCTGCAGATGAACATTCCGTGTGTGCCAAGATCCACATAATTTTCTACTTTCAGAGACATGAATGCGTTGATATATTTATCCAGGAATACCAGTCCATTGTCAGAATGATTCACTTTCTGGCCGGCAAACTTATCTGCGCTTCTTCCGGACTGGAAACCAAATTGCTCAAAAACAGAGAACGGAGCGTCCACGGAGAGACAGTTTACATTCATAATACCGGTCTGCTGGATCACATGATGAGAATAGTTGGCTTTGTTGATATTGACAGCTACGCGGTAAGGATTGTCAGTAAGCTGTGTAACGGTGTTGACGATAAGACCGTTGTCTTTTTTGCCATCGTTTGAGGTTACTACATAGAGACCGTAGCCGATACGGAACAGTGCAGTCATATCATTTTTGTTTGCAAGACTGTCGTTTTTTGCGATATATTCCTGGCAGAGCTCATCAGCCATTACATCCATCTGTTTGCGGTTTTCCTCGTTTACTGCAGACATGATCTTTACAGTAGTGTTCAACCAGTTGATCTTTTTGCATTTGGAAAGCATTTCTTTCATAACCTTGGCGGCCAGTGGTGCCCAGCTTCCATTTTCGATAAGACCTACGGTACGGTTCTGGAAATTATGCTCCACCAGACGGGTAATAAAATCATTCATAAACGGATAGATGCTTGCGTTATAGGTAGTGGTTGCCAGAACCAGCTTGGAGTAGCGAAAAGCATCGCTGAGTGCCTGGGACATGTCATCTCTTGCCAGGTCATAGATCAGCACTCTCGGACATCCTTTGGCACGGAATTTGTCGGCAAGCTGCTGAACCGCTGTTCTTGTGTGTCCGTACACGGAAGTATATGCGATCACGATTCCGTCATCCTCCGGTGTGTAGGAAGACCAGGTATCGTAAAGCCCGATATAATGTCCGAGGTTTTCATTAAGAACCGGTCCGTGAAGCGGGCAGATGGTCTGGATATCCAGAGCTGCAGCAACCTTGAGAAGCTTCTGTACCTGTGCGCCGTATTTGCCGACAATGCCGATAAAATATCTTCTTGCCTCATCATCCCATGGCTCATCCACATCCAGAGCACCGAATTTTCCGAAACCATCTGCGGAAAAAAGTACTTTATCTGTGCTGTCATAAGTAACCATAACCTCCGGCCAGTGTACCATCGGGGCGAATACGAAGGTCAGGTTATGATTTCCCAGAGAAAGGCTGGAGCCATTATCTACGACAATTTTCTGACCTTCCAGATCCAGATCAAAAAAGTTCTGGATCATAGCAAAAGCTTTCTGATTGGAGACAACAGTAGTATCTGGATAAACCTTCATGAAGTTTGCAATATTAGCTGCATGATCCGGTTCCATATGCTGTACGATGAGATAATCAGGTCTTCGGTTTCCGAGAACCTGCTGGATATTATCCAGCCATTCGTGGGTAAAATTGGCATCTACAGTATCCATGACTGCGATCTTTTCGTCCAGGATCACGTAGGAATTGTAGGACATGCCGTTTGGCACTTTATACTGTCCTTCAAAAAGATCGACCTGATGATCATTAACGCCTACATATTTGATAGTATCTGTGATTTTCATGAGCATTTCCTCTTTTCTTTCTATGGTGGATTTATGTGAGCTGTTTTATTTGCTGTTCTTGACTTGATAAAAATATAACAGATTTTACAAAATAAAACTGTTGCAAATACAACAAAAAGTAAAAACATGGAAATTAACTTAATCAGGTAAGTTCCCTGCGGAAGGCGAAGAGTAATGAACTGTAGATCGAACATCTTTACAATTCATATTCGCTGGTATAAAATCATGAACAGAAAATACGCAGAAACAAAAAATTCTGCGTCTGATCAGGAGATGAAAGATGGAACACATCACATTATTTACAGATATTTTGCCCGAAGAACAGGAAAGAATGCGTGTCTGCTTCAAAGTCAGGGAGGCGGTTTTTCAGAATGGGGAGACGATCATGGAATATGCCAGCTCCATGAAGAAGATTGGACTCATACAGGAAGGACGTGCAGTTCTTTACTGCTGTGATGAGGATGGAAACGAGTATGTGATCGATGAACTGAATAAAGACAGTGTATTTGGGGAACCTTTCCTTCTTCCGTCGGATTCCCAGCATTATTATGTATGCGCCACTACAGAGACGAGGGTGCTGTTCATGGATTATGAACATGTGATCAAGCGCTGTGAGAATGCCTGTCACCATCACAGCCAGATGGTCAGCAATTTACTGCAGATGACAGCACTCCGTTCCAGACAGCAGACAGACCGGATCTACATGCTTTCCAGATCCACCACCAGGAAAAAACTGATGGCGTATCTTCATGCGCTGTCTACTGAGAAAAATGAGGAAAAGTTTAAGCTGCCGATGTCGTATACAGCACTGGCACAGTACCTCAGTGTAGATCGCAGCGCCATGATGCGCGAGCTGAAAAATCTGGCAGACGAAGGTGTGATCCGGCGTGACGGGCGGAATATAGAATTGACCGGGATAAAACAAAAGTGAGCCAAAACAGCGAAACTTAATGGTTACAGATGGGATTCCCGAAAAAAGCAGCAGATATAAGAAAGCTTTACAGAGAGGAGCGAATTATCATGAATATCACAGTAAGAAAATATGAGGAAAAAGATCTCCCGGATCTGATCCGGATCTGGAATGAGGTCGTGGAGGATGGCGTGGCTTTTCCGCAGGAGGAGTTTTTGAATACTGAGACGGGAAGAGATTTTTTTGCGGAGCAGACGTATACAGCTGCAGCAGTTGATGAGGAGAGCGGTAAGGTCTATGGCCTTTACATTCTGCATCCGAATAATATCGGAAGATGCGGGCATATCTGCAATGCCAGCTATGCAGTGAGCAGAGATTCCAGGGGACTTCACATCGGAGAAAAACTGGTATCTGACTGTCTGGTTCAGGGAAAGGCGCATGGTTTTGGTGTTTTGCAGTTTAACGCGGTTGTGGCATGTAATGTTCACGCAAGACATCTGTATGAGCGGCTTGGTTTCATGCAGCTGGGGGTGGTCCCGAAGGGATTCCGGATGAAGGATGGTCATTACGAAGATATCTGCCCGTACTATCATGAACTGTAGGAACGAATGCGATAAGGAGAAAAATCAGAAATGAAAAATCTTCAGATCACTGCGTATACGCAGCATTTTATCCGGCAGCAGGTCATGCCCGGAGATCTCTGTATTGATGCCACTATGGGAAATGGTAATGATACTGCACTTTTGAGCAGGCTCGCGGGTGAGAAAGGTAAGGTGCTGGCTTTTGATATACAGGAGTTTGCGCTTGTACATACGGAAGAACGTTTGAAAAGAGAAAAATGTCCTGAGAATTACCGGCTGATACTGGATTCACATGAAAATATGGCATCCTATGCGGAACCGGAAACTGTGTCCTGCATTACCTTTAATCTGGGGTATCTTCCAGGCGGAGATCATCACATTGCAACCAAGGCAGAGAGCAGCAGAAGAGCAGTAGAAAGCGGGCTTACACTTCTGAAAAAAGGCGGTCTTATGACACTGTGTATTTATAGTGGCGGGGATACTGGATTTCAGGAAAGAGATGAAATGCTGGAATTTATTCGGGAACTGGATCCACATCAATATCTGGTGATTCAGTCTGAATATATAAACCGGCCGAACAATCCGCCGATTCCGGTGTTGATCATTAAGCTGTAAATTCTGGATGTGTCATAAATTCGCAACATGCGTTTATGTGTCTGTGAACATTTTCTTTGTGATTCAGATCTGGAGATACTGTTTTTTTGATACATTAAGTTCGTATGATACAGTCCTGAATATGGGATAGTAAACGAGGAAAGATCATGAATAATTACGTATATTATTATCTGCTGGCCGTTAATATCCTGGCCTTTGTGCTCTTCGGTATTGACAAGCAGAAAGCACGACGCAATGCCTGGAGGATCCCGGAGAAAACGCTGATCCTGAGTGCGGTTATCGGCGGCAGCGCAGGAGCGATTCTTGGCATGCGCTTTTTTCACCATAAGACCCGAAAACCGAAATTCGCAGTGGGTGTACCTGTGATATTGCTGGTACAGATTGCTGCAGTGTGGCTGGTAAGTTATAAATTATAAAAAACAGCTGCCCAGGGCAGTGGAGCTTAATACTCCACGCCTGCGGCAGCTGTCATTTTTTCCATAAAGAAATGATTGAAGATAGCGACAACACGCCCGACGGCAAGAACTGCGATAACAGTTCCTATGCCAATTCCCACCAGTCTGTGGGCAAAGATCAGGCCAATTGAAGCTGTAAGACAGATATTGCAGAGATCAAAGCAGTTTTTGGTAAGACCGACAGGTTTTCCAACACAGTCAGCGATAGCCTGCACGATTCCGTCTCCTGGATTGGGGACGATACGCATATCCAGTGACATGGCAGCACCGATTCCAGTGAGGATGATTCCGGCGGCAAGAAAGAGAAACTGGGCTGCGATATGTCCGGAAGGATCCGGGAGCAGCGCAGAAAACAGATTCATAAAACGCGTAAATACAAGACTCAGGGGCAGCTGTAGAAGATCCATGATGATCACCAGCTTCAGATCCCGGTGTGCGGCAGGTGCAACTGCAGCGTTGGCTGTCCGGGAATATCTGCGGTTTCGAATAATATGAAGAATAATCTCTGCCACAACAAAAACAGCATATAAAAGGAAAGTAACATTTCCGAAATTTGTTTTACTTATGATAGAAATACTATAGGCCACCGAGATGATCGCGGAAACACCAAGCCCTGATTTGGTATTAAGCATAATTCCCATTGCCAGGATCAGAAGACTGGCGATATAAAAAAATGCCCGTAAAAAAGTTTGTTTTTTCATTTTCTGTTATTCACTTCCTGTAAAAAATCTATAATTTATCATAGCACAAAGTTTCCAATATATACAATACGCTGGACAGTAAATGCGAAACATCTATCAATCCGGCAAAGATATTTATAATTCCCGGAAATGATTTCCGGGAAAATATTCTACCTTGACAAATGGTTTTATAATGATATAATTTGATAATCAAAATATTTTAAGGTAAATATAATTCAGAGGACAGCAGTACAGATTACATCAGAGCTGTCCGGTACAGATATATGGAGAAAAATATGACAGGTAAAATATGTGGAACAGGCTCCTGGGCACCGGATAAAGTGTGGGATAACAATGATCTGGCGCAAATGGTAGAAACCAGTGATGAATGGATCCGGGAAAGAACCGGTGTGGTGAAAAGACACATTGCAGAAGAAAAAGAGGATACGGTAACGATGGCTGCAGAAGCAGCGCGGAGAGCGCTGGAGGATGCAGAAATAAAGGCAGAAGAGATCGACCTTATCATTGTTGCGACGATATCGCCGACAGAGATCATGCCATGCGTAGCATGTGGAGTACAGGAACGCCTTGGTGCAGACAATGCAACCTGTTTTGATCTGAACGGGGCCTGCACAGGTTCACTTCTGGCTCTGAATACAGCCCAGGCTTATCTTGCCCAGAGCATATATCAGACGGCACTTGTGATTGGTGCAGAGAAGCTGTCCGGTTTAACGGACTGGACAGACAGAGGCACCTGCATTCTTTTCGGGGATGGAGCCGGAGCAGTTGTACTGAAAGCTGCAGAAAACGGAAGATATGCCCAGATTACACATTCCATTGGAAAAAGAGGTAGCGCGCTTACTTTGAAAAGCAGAAATCAGGTCTGTTATGAAACGGATCCGAAAGCGAAGGAAACCTATATACAGATGAATGGAAAAGAGGTTTTTACATTTGCCGTATCAAAGGTGCCGGAAGCAATAAAAACACTTCTTAAAAGAGAAGAGATTTCCTGTGAAGACATTCGTTATTACCTGCTTCATCAGGCGAATGAAAGAATTATCCGTTCTGCGGCAAGACGGATCGGGGATGACATTTCCAAGTTTCCCATGAATATGGCAGAATACGGAAACACCTCTTCGGCCAGTCTTCTGATCCTTCTGGATGAGGTGAAAAAAAGCGGAAAGCTGAATCGAGGTGACAAGCTGATTCTGGCAGGATTCGGCGGTGGACTGACATATGGAGCAAGTCTGATCGAGTATTAAATGAATATTGCAAGGAGAATCATAAATAACCGATTTATTATAGAAAAGTCCTCTTTAATGGACTGATAAAATTTTTCCGGAGGTAAAACAATGAAAACAAGAGTTACAGAATTACTTGGAATCGAATATCCGATCATCCAGGGCGGTATGGCCTGGGTGGCAGACCATCATATTGCAGCAGCTGTATCAGAAGCTGGCGGACTTGGACTGATCGCAGCAGCCAATGCACCGGCCCAGTGGGTACGTGAGCAGATCCGTGAGGCGAAAAAGCTCACGGATAAGCCTTTTGGTGTAAATATCATGCTGATGAGTCCAAGTGCAGATGAGGTTGCGAAGATCGTGATCGAAGAAGGAATCAAGGTTGTAACAACAGGTGCCGGAAGCCCGGAAAAATACATGGAAGCATGGAAGGCAGCCGGAGTAAAAGTCATTCCTGTGGTTGCATCTGTAGCACTTGCAAGAAGAATGGAACGTTGCGGTGCAGATGCAGTTGTGGCAGAAGGAACTGAATCTGGCGGACATATCGGAGAGACAACAACCATGGCACTGGTACCGCAGGTGGTGGATGCTGTGAAGATTCCGGTGATCGCAGCCGGAGGAATCGCAGACGGACGTGGAATCGCAGCAGCTTTTATGCTGGGTGCAGAGGCTGTACAGATGGGAACCCGTTTCGTTGCAACAAAAGAGTGCAATGTTCATGAAAATTACAAGCAGTTTGTACTGAAAGCAAAAGATATCGATACCAGAGTGACCGGCCGTACAACCGGACATCCGGTGCGTACCTTGAGAAACCCGATGACAAAAGAATATCTGGAAAAGGAAGCAGCAGGGGCTTCCTTCGAGGAGCTTGAACTTCTTACTCTTGGTGGCCTTCGAAAAGCAGTTGTTGAGGGCGATGTGAAAACAGGAAGTGTGATGTCCGGACAGATCGCAGGAATGGTGAAGGATGTACCGACCTGCAAAGAATTAATGGAAAGACTGGTCCGTGAGACAAAGGAAACAGTTCGAAGAAATCAGTTTCTTGAAAAAGAATAAACAGTTACGAAGGGAATATCAAATGGGAAAAACAGCATTCATCTTTCCTGGACAGGGTGCACAGAAAGCCGGAATGGGAAAAGATTTTTATGAAAAATATGATACTGCAAAAAAGGTTTTTGATTCTGCCAGCGAGTGGCTTGAATTGGACATGAAAGCCCTCTGCTTTGAGGAAAACGACAAACTGGATCTCACGGAATATACACAGGCAGCTCTTGTTACGACCTGTCTTGCAATGGAAAAGGTTGTGGAGGAAATGGGACTTCATCCGGATGTAACTGCAGGATTAAGCCTTGGAGAATACTGTGCTATTGAAGCAGCGGGCGGCATGGAGCTTAAGGATGCCATTACCACAGTGCGAAAAAGAGGAATCCTGATGGAGCAGGCTGTTCCGGCAGGGAAGGGCAGCATGGCAGCGGTAATGGGAATGGAAACAGAGAAGATCGAGGAAGTGATCCGGGATATTCCGGACGTGAGCATTGCCAACTATAATTGTCCGGGACAGATCGTGATCACAGGACTTGCAGAAGCAGTAAAGGAAGCCTCCGAAAAACTGAAAGAAGCCGGAGGAAGAAGAGTGATTCCGTTAAATGTCAGCGGTCCTTTTCATTCCGCAATGCTGAAGGATGCAGGAAAGGAACTTGCAAAGGTTCTGGAAAAGGTTACACTTTCTGAACTTCAGATTCCATATGTGACGAATGTAACCGCAGAGTATGTAGAGAGTACAGACGAAACAAAGGCACTTCTGGAAAAACAGATCTCATCTTCCGTGCGCTGGCAGCAGAGTGTAGAGAAGATGATCGCCCAGGGAGTTGATACCTTTGTGGAAATCGGTCCGGGAAGAACGCTGGCAGGCTTTATGAGAAAGATCAACAGAAATGTAAAGGTATATAACATCCAGACAACAGAAGATGCAGAAAAAGTCTGCCAGGAACTGGTATAAAAGAGAAAGGAATCCATATGTCAGATAAAAAAATCGCAGTAGTAACAGGCGGTGCCCGCGGAATCGGAAAAGCTATCGCCCTGGAGCTTGCAAAAGCAGGAAATCTTGTAGTGATCAATTATAACGGATCTGCAGAAAAAGCAGAGGAAACAAAAAAAGAGATCGAGGCGGCCGGTGGCGAGGCAGCGGTCATGCAGTGCAATGTGGCCGATTTTGGCGCATGCGAGGCTTTTTTCAAAACCATTGCAGAACGTTATGGACGGGTTGATATTCTGGTAAACAATGCCGGTATCACAAAAGACGGACTTCTTATGAAGATGAGCGAAGAGGATTTTTCCAGAGTAATTGATGTCAATCTGAAAGGCGCGTTCAACTGCATCCGTCACGTGTCCAGAATGATGCTGAGACAGAGAAGCGGCAGGATCATCAGTCTTTCCTCTGTTGTCGGTTTAAGAGGAAATGCAGGGCAGGCCAACTATGCAGCGTCCAAGGCAGGAATCATCGGACTTACAAAATCTGCGGCAAAGGAGCTGGCCTCCAGAGGAATCACAGTAAATGCTATTGCACCAGGATTTATTCAGACCGATATGACCGATGTACTTTCTGATAAAGTAAAGGAAAATATCGCAGCCTCTATTCCAATGGGAAGCATGGGAACTGCAGAGGATGTGGCAAAGGCAGCTGCATTTTTGGCATCGGACGGCGCACGCTATATCACAGGACAGGTACTCCGCGTAGATGGCGGAATGGCAATGTAAAAAGACTCCCGGGAGTCAGGAGGAAGATCGATGAAGAGACGAGTAGTAGTAACAGGACTTGGTGCAGTGACACCTATTGGTAATGATGTAGAGAGCTTCTGGAACGGAGTAAAGGAAGGCAAGGTGGGAATCGGACCGATCACCCGTTTTGATACAACTGGCTATAAGGCAACACTGGCAGCAGAGCTTAAGGATTTTGTGGCAAAGGATCGTATGGATCCTAGAACAGCAAGAAGAATGGAGCCGTTTTCTCAGTATGCAGTGGCGGCTGCACTTGAGGCAGTGGAAAATGCAGGACTGAACATGGAGACAGAGGATCCGTATATGGTAGGCGTGATCATTGGCTCCGGTGTGGGAAGCCTTCAGGCTACAGAGCTGAATGAGAAAAAGCTTGTGGAAAAAGGACCGGCAAGAGTAGATCCGCTTCTTGTGCCGAAGATGATCACAAATATGGCAGCCGGAAATGTCTCCATTGCGATCGGCGCAAAAGGAAAATGCACCAACGTGGTAACTGCCTGTGCCACAGGAACACACTGTATCGGAGATGCGTTCCGTGCCATTCAGTACGGAGACGCGGATGTGATGCTGGCCGGTGGTACAGAAGGTGCCATCTGCCCTATCGGAATCGCAGGCTTCTCCAGCCTGACAGCCTTAAGCACCAGTGAGGACCCGCTTCGCGCTTCCATTCCGTTTGATAAGGACAGGGGCGGCTTTGTCATGGGCGAGGGAGCAGGCGTTGTTGTTCTGGAGGAGCTGGAGCATGCGAAAAAGAGAAATGCCAATATCCTTGCAGAAGTTGTGGGATATGGTGCGACTGCAGATGCTTTTCATATCACTTCTCCGGCAGAGGACGGAAGCGGCGCTGCGCGTGCCATGGAAAATGCCATGAAAGAGGCTGGTGTGGCACCGGAGGAAGTTGACTATATCAATGCACACGGAACCGGAACACATCACAATGATCTTTTTGAGACAAGAGCCATTAAGCTTGCATTTCAGGATGCTGCAAAAAATGTGAAGATCAACTCCACAAAATCAATGGTAGGACATCTTCTGGGAGCAGCAGGAGCTGTGGAATTCATCGTATGTGTGAAATCCATTCTGGACGGCTTTATCCATCAGACAGTGGGAACCAGGGAAACAGAGGAAGAACTGGATCTTAACTACATGATCGGTGCACCTGCAAGCCAGGAGATACGTTATGCGATGAGCAATTCCCTTGGCTTTGGCGGCCATAACGGAACATTGCTTGTGAAGAAGTATGAGGAGGACTGAACATGGAATTTAACCAGATCCTTGAGCTGATCGATCACGTATCAGCATCAGAGCTTACTGCTTTTACATATGAGACTGCAGATCTGACCTTAAGTATGGAGCATGGAAAACCACAGATTATCCAGGGTGTTATGGGGGAAACTGTGGAAAACATTCCAGTAGCAGGAAATGCAGGTGGAAAAGTCCACAGCGCAGCAACAGTGCCAACTGTAGCAGAATCTCGGAGCGGACAAGTAGCATCTGTACAGTCAGTTCAAACAGAAGAACCTGCTTCGGCAGCTATATCAGAGAAAGAGGACCAGTCCGGCAACTTTGTAACTTCTCCGTTAGTGGGAACTTTTTACGCGGCACCATCCCAGGATCTTCCGCCATATGTACAGGTAGGCGATAAAGTAAAAAAAGGTCAGGTTCTTGCTATTGTGGAAGCCATGAAGCTGATGAATGAGATCGAAAGTGATTTCGACGGAGAGATTGCGGAGATTTATGTGGAGAACGGAAAACCGGTAGAATATGGACAGAAGCTTTTTCGCATTAAATAAGGCTTATAAAAAATAATAACAGATACAGCTTCGGATAAAAAGCATAACGGTCTTCAGACAGGCTGTTTTACCCGGAGCTTTTCAGGAGGATACGAAATGAGACATCTTGATGTGAAACAGATCGAGGAGATCATCCCGCACAGACATCCGTTTCTGCTTGTGGATTATATCGAAGATTATGAACCAGGAGAATTTGCTGTGGGATACAAATGTGTGACTTTCCGGGAGGACTTTTTCAGAGGACATTTTCCACAGGAACCGGTAATGCCGGGAGTTCTTATGGTGGAAGCACTGGCACAGGTTGGTGCGGTTGCGATCCTTTCCCTGGAGGATATGAAGGGAAAAACAGCGTATTTCGGCGGTATCAATAAATGTAAATTCCGCAGAAAAGTAATTCCGGGAGACAAGCTTCGCCTGGAAACAAAGATCATCCGCAGAAAGGGACCTGTAGGAATTGGTTCCGCAGTAGCATCTGTGGACGGAGAGGTTGCGGTAGAAGCAGAGCTTACATTTATGATCGGGTAAGGTGATTGTATGATTCGAAAGTTACTGATCGCCAACAGAGGCGAGATCGCGGTGCGTATTATCCGTGCCTGCAGGGAAATGGGAATTGCAACGGTGGCTGTTTATTCAGAGGCAGATGAGGAAAGCCTTCACACGCAGCTGGCAGATGAAGCGGTCTGCATCGGACCGGGACCTTCCGCGCAGAGTTATCTGAACATGGAACAGATTATCAGTGCGACAATGGTTTCCGGGGCAGATGCCATTCATCCTGGTTTTGGGTTTCTCTCTGAGAACGCCAGGTTTGCAGAGTTCTGCGAAAAGTGCGGCATCACATTTGTGGGACCGCCATCGAAGGTTATCCGTATGCTGGGAAACAAGCAGATTGCAAGAAGCACCATGATCGCGGCAGGTGTGCCAGTAATCCCCGGAACCGATGGCTCAATCGATGATATTGAGACAGGGCTTAAAGAAGCAGAACGGATCGGCTATCCGGTGATCATCAAGGCGGCTCTTGGAGGCGGCGGAAAAGGCATGCGTGTGGCAAACACACCGGAGGAATTTCCGGAGGCTTATGCAACCGCCAGAAAAGAAGCTGAGATTGCTTTTGGTGATGGTACTATGTATATCGAACATTTTGTGGTAAATCCAAGACATATTGAGTTTCAGATCCTTGCAGATAATCAGGGAAATGTGATCCATCTGGGAGAACGTGACTGTTCGATCCAGAGAAATCATCAGAAGATGATCGAGGAATCACCAAGTGCAGCTGTTTCTCTGGAACTCAGAGAAAAGATGGGCCGTGCAGCAGTAACAGCGGCAAAAGCAGCAGGCTATGTCAATGCCGGAACCATCGAGTTTCTTCTTGAGCCGGACGGAAAATTCTGGTTCATGGAGATGAACACCAGAATCCAGGTGGAGCATCCGGTAACAGAGTGGGTCACAGGAATCGACCTTGTAAAAGAGCAGATAAAGATTGCATCCGGTGAGCCACTTACGATCACCCAAAAGGATGTCCACATTATGGGACATGCGATCGAGTGCAGGATCAATGCAGAAAATCCCAAAAAGAATTTCCGGCCGTCACCGGGAATCATCAAAGGAGCACATTTTCCGGGAGGAAACGGGATCCGTGTTGATACCTGTGTGTACAACGGCTGCAAGATCCCACCGTATTACGATTCCATGCTTGCCAAGCTGATCGTTCATGCAGACAACCGGAAGGAAGCCATTGCACGTATGCAGAGTGCGCTTGGTGAGGTGATCATTGACGGAATCGACACCAATATCGACTATCAGTATGAGATTCTGAAAAATGAGGATTACCAGTCAGGAAATTTTGATACCGGCTTTCTCGCAAGCCATACCATTGCAGGAGTGAAGATCAATGAGAATTAAGCACATGTTCAAAAAGACTATCATGGATATCCGGGGAGAGGAACAGGAAAACACACCCGAGGTTCCGGATGGACTGATGCGTAAATGTAATGCCTGCAAGGCAGCAGTTTTTGTAGATGAGGTAAAACGGAATCATTATATCTGCCCGCATTGCGGAAATTATTTTCACATGCCGGCCTATAAGCGGATCAAAATGCTTGTGGACAAAAACAGCTTTGAAGAGTGGGATGCCCATATGGAAGAGAAGAATCCGCTTTCGTATAAGGGCTATGGAGAAAAGCTTCGTGCACTGCGCGAAAAAACAGGACTTGACGAGGCTGTAGTCACAGGAAAGGGCTTCATCATGGGAATGCCTGTGGCGTTAGGTGTATGCGACTGCCGTTTTCTGATGTCCAGCATGGGTGAGGTCGTAGGGGAAAAGATCACCCGCGTTTTTGAACGTGCAACGAAAGAACAGCTTCCGGTGATCCTCTACATCTGTTCCGGGGGTGCCAGAATGCAGGAAGGCCTGGTATCTTTAATGCAGATGGCAAAAACAAGCATGGCGCTCAGAAAACACAGTGATGCAGGACTTCTCTATGTACCGGTTCTGACAGATCCTACGACCGGTGGTGTGACAGCAAGCTTTGCCATGCTGGGAGATATTATTCTGGCGGAGCCAAAAGCACTGATCGGTTTTGCAGGCCCCAGAGTCATCGAGCAGACCATAGGCCAGAAGCTGCCGAAAGGATTCCAGAGAGCAGAGTTTCTTCTGGAGCATGGATTTGTTGACAGGATCGTGGAGCGGGAAGAGCAGAGGCTTGTTCTGGCAGATATTCTGAAGCTGCATCAGCCGGAAGAAAGCAAAGACCATAAAAACGGACAGTCCAATAAACTGGACAGCAACGATGGGGATGCCGGAATCCGAAAGACAGATATCTGGCCGGAATTTACACCATCCGATGAATTTACGCCCTGGGAGCATGTGCAGACGGCCAGAGCCAAAACACGTCCCACAGGGAAAAATTATATCGAAGAAATTTTTGATGATTTTATGGAATTTCACGGCGACCGTCACTGTGGTGATGACCCGGCTGTGATCGGCGGTGTGGCATTTTTCCATGGAAAACCGGTAACAGTTCTGGCACAGGAAAAAGGCGAAGGCACAAAGGAAAACATTGCCCGGAATTTCGGTATGGTATCTCCGGAGGGCTACTGGAAATCCCTGCGTCTGATGCAGCAGGCAGAGAAGTTTCACCGTCCGGTGATCTGTTTTGTAGATACGCCGGGTGCTTTCTGCGGCCTGGAGGCAGAAGAACGGGGACAGGGCGAAGCAATCGCAAAAAATCTCTACACACTGTCCGGCCTTAAGGTTCCGGTATTGTCCATTGTGATCGGAGAAGGCGGAAGCGGCGGAGCCCTTGCGTTTGCAGTGGCAGATGAAGTATGGATGCTGGAACATTCCGTCTATTCTATTTTGTCTCCTGAGGGTTTTGCGTCGATTCTCTGGAAAGACAGTAAAAAAGCAAAAGAGGCTGCAGCTGTGATGAAGCTGACAGCAGGTGATCTTCTGGAAATGGGGATGATCGAGCATGTGATTCCCGAAACAGAGCCGGTAAGCCGTGAGAATATGGCAGAGGTTTCGGAATATCTGGAAAAGGGAATTGCAGATTTTCTCGGGAAATACAGTGGAAAAGCATGCGAAGAGCTTCTGGAACACCGTTATGAACGCTTCCGCAGAATGTAAAAAACGAAACATTTCGTGTACGGTTATGGATAATATTTCGCACCTGATAAGCAAAAATCCAGTGGAAAAAATATAGTATTTATGTTACGATGACTTCATACAGAGAATCGGAGAAGAATAATAGTCTCCGGAGAAACAGGAGCGGGGTAGGAGTGGACAATCGGGAAGTTATAAATGACGTGCTGGTGCATCTGTTCAATGAGATCCTCCGGCTGGAGGAAGAAGCCATCATCACAGATAAATATAAAGATATTTCCAACAATGATATGCACATTATCGAGGCAGTGGGACTTGGCGGGGGAAATATGTCCTCTATCGCAGCCAAGCTGAACATTACAGTGGGATCTCTCACGACTTCCATGAACAGTCTTGTGAAGAAAGGCTATGTGAAGAGAGAACGAAGCGAAAAGGATCGCCGTGTTGTCTTTATCCAGCTTACCAATAAGGGACGTATGGCATATCATCACCATGCGGAATTCCACAGACAGATGACAGATGCAGTGCTTGCAGAGCTGAACGAAGATGAGGCAGATGTACTTGTGAAGGCACTGGACGGACTGCGTAGATTTTTCAGACAGTATCACGACCAATAAAAAATAAAAGCATCAGGATCGATCGAACCTCAATAGTAAGGCAGCGACCGATCCCGGTGCTTTTTGTGTTTCAGAGAAATGTTTTATTCATCCCATCCATCCTGGAAACGGATATTGACGGAAATATTGCGGACAACATCGCCTTCTTTCAGATCCAGATCGCTTTCCTCGGAAACAGGAGGAAGCTTGCCCTCGAACTCCATAAGCTCTGTGTAGATCCAGTCATAGGCAGCTGCATTGGCATTCTCAATGGCATCATCCAGAGTATCACCTTTTGCTTCGCAGCAGGCAAGATCCGGGAAAAAAGCGTTGTATTTTTTGTCCTCGGTGGGACGGAAAACTGCGGGATATATAAATTTCATAGGTTCAGGTTCCTTTCTTTTCTGGAATGGGATAAGTTTCGGACATTATCAATAACAGGATTCTGCCCGGATGAAATTAAGTATATACCAATTTCAGGATGAGGGCAAGACTGCAGGATTCGATATAAGAAGAAATGATAGACATATAAGAGTTATTGTCCTTGTGGGAAAGACAGTCAGATGATATAGTATATTAACAGAGTACAAAAAAGATTGCTGTAAACGGAGTAAACAGTGATCATAACGGCGGTTCGGCGGAACCGGACGGGAGGCGCGGATATGATTTATACAGCTTTGACGAAAAAAGCTATGAAGGTGGCATATGAGGCACATCATGGACAGACAGATCGAAGCGGGGTTCCTTATATTTTTCATCCTTTTTATGTGGCTGAGCAGATGGACGATGAGCTCAGCACCTGTACGGCACTTCTCCATGATGTTGTAGAAGATACGGAAATTTCTTTTGAGGATCTGGCGAGAGAATTTCCGGAAGAGGTTGTGGAGGCTCTGCATTTTCTCACGAGAGATAAGAGCATGAATTATTTTGACTATATCCGGAATCTCCGGAAGAATTTAATTGCAAAAAAAGTGAAGCAGGCTGATCTGCTCCACAATTCTGATGTAACACGTCTCGCTGACTGTGAAAATATATCTGACCGACAGATTTCCCGTTTACAGGGAAGATACAGACGGGCACTTGAGATTCTTTCTGAGTCCACGTGATTTCAGACATCATTGTGGACATTTTTAGCGGAAGCAGTATGGGTATCTTCCACACATCTCCATGTAGCTTCTAAATGCTTCTTTCAGAAATTCTTTGATTTTTCTCATTTTGTTTTCCTCCTCTTTTCTTTAACTTACAAATGCATTATAATAAACCCTTGGTAACATTACGTGCCAAAAATACAGAAAAAGTAGCCAAATCTTGCAGGAGATAAAAAAGACATGCTTCCAATATACGAAGAAAAAAAGAAGGATCTGCATATTCATCTTAAGACATCTGCACATGCTTCGCCCCATCTTCACAACTCTACGGAATTTATTTATATTACCGAGGGGAGTCTGGAGCTGGGAATGGGACAGGAGCTTTTTCACATGGAAGAGGGAGATTTCGCAGTGATCTTTCCGGATGTGATCCATCACTATCAGGTTTTTTCCCAGGGAAACAACAAGGCCTGCTATCTTTGGGCGAAGCCTGCACTGAATGGACAGTTTACGGAGATCATACAGAACAGCTGCCCGGAAGACCCGGTGATAAAGAAAGAAGATGTACATCCGGATATTGTCAATGCAGTCAGCTGCCTGCTGGCAAACCGGAAGGCGAAGGACGATGATTTTGCCGTGGAGCAGGCTTATGTGCAGATACTGCTGGCCAGAAGCATTCCGCATTTTCAGCTTACAGAGAAGAGCCGTGTGGAAAGCAATGATATTATTTATCAGACAGTGTCCTATATAGCCAGGCATTTCAAAGAGTCAGTTTCGCTGGAAAGCATGGCCCGGGATCTGGGAATCAGCAAGTTTGCATTGTCCAGAGTTTTTTCCGGAACCTTTCACCGGAACTTCAATCAGTTTCTGAATGAGCAGAGACTGAATTATGTGGTCGTTCATCTGGAATGTACAGAGGACAGCATTACGGATATCTGCATGGATGCCGGATTTGAAAGCCAGAGGACTTTCAACAGGGTATTTCGCGAGCGGTACCGGATGACGCCAAGAGAATACCGGAATTCATATAAAGAAAAATACTTACGAGAGGAATTAACATGATCACAGTAGAGCTGGAACATTTCAGCCTTGACAAAATATGCGATTCCGGACAGTGTTTCCGGATGCAGAAGCTTGGAAACGGACATTTTTCCATGGTAGCAGGAGATCAGTATCTGGAAATGCACCAGGAAAAAGGAGTTGTGGATTTTTACTGTTCGCAGGAAGAGTTTGTCTGTTACTGGGTGCGGTATTTTGACCTAGATACAGATTATGAGGAGTATATGAAGGTCGCCAATCCGCGGGATAAATATTTAAATGCAGCCATAAAAGCAGGCGACGGGATACGGATCCTGAGGCAGGATCTGTGGGAGATGATCGTCACATTTCTGATATCACAGCAGAATAATATCAAGCGGATCCGGAAATGTATCGAGACGATTTGCCGCACATATGGGGAGAAAAAAATCTCTTCAGGAGGCGTGGAATATTATGCTTTTCCGACTGTAACTGCGCTAAGCGGAGCCACAGAGGAGGAACTGCGGGGGTGTGGTATGGGCTATCGTGCGAAATATATTGCAGTGACAGCGCGGATGATCGAATCCGGAGAGGTTTCTCTGGAAAAAATTTATGATATGCGTTATCACCGGGCAAAAAAAGAGCTGTTAAAGCTGTGTGGTGTGGGAGAAAAAGTGGCAGAGTGTATCTGTCTTTTTGCACTGCACCATATGGACGCTTTTCCGGTGGATACCCATATTCATCAGGTAATGGCAGCGCATTATAAGAGGGGATTTCCCAACCGGAGATACAAGGGGATGCGTGGGATCATGCAGCAGTATATTTTTTACTATGACTTGTACTCATAAGCGGCGGATGCTATCATAGGTGAAGACATAACAAAACTTCGCGGAGGTGAGAAAAAAATCAGAAAGCATTTACTGAGACTGAGAAGACCACACATAAAAAAGAAAGAAAACAGCTATTATATCCTGGGATATAAGGGAACGGAAGTGATCATCCGTACAGATCATGAGATCCTGAAGCGGCTGCATTATGAACGAACCTGTGTGAAACACATCCGGATCATGGCGAAATATAATACAGAAACAAAATATATATACACAAGAAAAGGAAACAGACGAAGCCGTCAGATCATCATTCCGGGAATACCGGAAAAAAATGAAAATACCATGCCGCGTGCTGTAAAAACGGTTCTGCAGGCACTTTCCTACGGAGGGATCGAACTGGAAGCCTCCAGAAAGCTGGCAGATATCAAGAAGATGGATCCAATGAGGATCTTTTACAAAACCCTGGATGCGGAAGTTTATAATGGAGATTATAAGGTTCCGATCCGGCTGTTCTTTCCAACAGAGGAGGCCATGGAAAACGGGGCCGCCTCCGGCAAAAAGCCTTCGGTCATTCTGTTTTTTCACGGGGGTGGCTGGGTCACAGAGAGCGTGGAGAATTACGAACGTGTCTGTGCCAGAATGGCACAGTCCACAGGACAGATCGTGGCGTCTGTGGAATACAGGCTGGCACCGGAGCATCGTTTTCCGGTGGGATTAATGGACTGCTATGCTGCGGCGAAGGTTTTTTATACGAACCGTTTTCTGCTGAATACAGATCCGGACCGCATCACCATCATGGGTGACAGCGCAGGTGGCAATCTGGCATCAGCGGTGTGCATGATGGCCAGGGACAGGGGAGAGTTTTTTCCAAAGAAGCAGATCCTGATCTATCCGGCACTGAATAACTGTTATACAGAGGCGTCCCCTTTTGAATCTGTGAAGACGAACGGAACAGGCTATCTTCTCACTGCGGAGAAGATGGAGGATTATCTGAAGCTTTACGAGAGAACTCCGGAGGACCGGCAGAATCCGTATTTTGCACCGATCCTTGCGGGAGATTTCCGGAATATGCCGGATACACTGATCCTCACGGCGGAATTCGACCCGCTGCGTGATGAGGGGGAAGCATTTGGCAGGAAACTTGCGGAAGCAGGCAATTACGTGGAGACGCACCGTATCGCAGGTGCTTTTCACGGATATTTTGCACTGGGGATCAAGTTCCTTCATGTGCAGGAAAGCTTCGAATATGTGAATCGTTTTCTTGAGAGAGAGGAAGCAGGAAGAAGGTAATTAGTATCATGAAGAACGAATATGCACAGTGGAGAAAACTGGATAATGCAGCACTGGCTTTCCCTGCGGCAACAGGAAAAAATGACACCAGGGTATTTCGTTTTTACTGTGAACTGAAAGAAGAGATAAAAGAAGAAACATTGCAGGCAGCACTGGATCAGACCCTGGAAAAATATCCGCTGTTCCGTGCAGTCCTTAGAAAGGGACTGTTCTGGTTTTATCTGGAGCGGCGGGATATTCCGGCCATTGCGGAAAAGGAGAAGGGAGCACCATGCAGCGGACTTTATATTCCGGATAAAAAAACGCTTCTTTTACGGGTGAGTTATTATAAGAACCGGATCAATTTCGAGGTATTTCATGCGCTTACGGATGGAACCGGTGCTATGCATTTTCTGATGGAGCTTGTGAAAAATTACATCAGGAAGGCTCATCCGGAGGCCGATCTGCCGGAGCTTTTTTCTGAAGAGAATGTTACAGGCAGAGATATGGAGGAGGACAGTTTTTCCCAGTATTATTCCTCTGATGCGCCACGGAAACGTGAATCCAAGAAGCCAGCCTTTCAGCTGAAAGGCGAGAAGCTCCGCCAGGAGGATATGAGCATCACGGAAGTCTGTATTCCGGTGAAGGAGATCCATTCCAGGGCAAAAGCCGCCGGGGTATCGATCACGGTTTTTCTGACCGCTGTCATGCTGTGGGCGATTCATGAGGAGGTGCCGAAAAATCAGGTGAAAAAACCGATCGGCCTGATGATTCCGGTAAATTTAAGAAACTATTTTCCTTCACAGTCCATGGCGAATTTTTTCGGCTGGATCGAGATCAGCTGCTATTTTTATCCAGATACCACGTTTGAGGATATCCTGAAATCAGTAAAAGAACAGTTCGAAAAAGAACTGAGCAGGGATGTGATCGCCGCGAAGCTGAACGATCTGGTAAGCCTGGAAAAAAATCCTGTGCTGCGTCTGGTGCCGTTGGAGATCAAGACACCGTTTCTTCTGGCAGGAACCACGCTTGGGGGAAGATCCATTACTGCGATTTATTCCAATGTAGGTATTATCCGGATGCCGGAGGAATACCTGGAATATATTCAGCGATTCGGACTTTTTGCAAGTACGGACAGTCTGCAGTTATGCTCCTGTTCTTTCGGGGATGAAATGGTATTAAGCTTTACATCGAAGATCCCCAATGGAAATATTGAGCGGAATTTTGTGGAAAAACTGAAAAAAGAGCAGGTGTCCTGTGAGATCCGTGAGAATGATTTTCCGGGACAGAAAGAGGAGCGGAAGCAGCCGGTGAAGGTTTTTGAGAGCTTTACGTTTCTGTGCATTCTGCTTGCGGTTGTCTGCAATCTGGTGGATTTTATGACAGATAAATGTATCGAATGGGCCTGGTTTGTAACTGCCGGAGCATTTTGCAGCTGGCTGATGGTTTCGGTGGCTTATGTGAAACGAAGGAATCTTCTGAAGAATGAGATGTGGCAGCTGGTGATCGTAGCGATTGCCGGAGTTCTCTGGGATGTGTTTACCGGCTGGCGTGGCTGGTCTGTAGATTATCTGCTTCCTCTGGCAGCGCTTGCGGTGATCTGCTCCATGTGGGTGATCACGGCTGTGCAGAAGCTTGAAACAGCAGAATATATGATCTATCTTCTGGAAGCAGGAACGTTTGGACTGGTGCTTCCGCTGATCTTAAGTGTGACCGGTGTGGTAAAGATTCTGTATCCGTCACTGATCAGCATGTGCGTAAGTTTTCTGATGCTGGTGTGGCTGCTTCTGTTTAAGCGCAGGGATACGATCCGGGAGATGCAGAAGAAGTTTCGGGTTTAAAACCCGAAATCTTCATAATCTTCTGGGGTGAATTTGTGATAGATCATATGCTCACCCTCAAGAGAGAGACAGTACCGGTAATCGTCCGGGATTCCGTCTTCAAAATATACGAGATAATCAAAGCCAGTGCCGGTAGTTTTTTCCATGTGTACATGCTTGGAGTACGCGTGAAAAACTTCCATCACTTCATCCAGCGTACAGCCATGGCGGGCTACCGTATTTATGAATCGTACCAGAAATTCACTGGGTTTCCGGTTCTCGTGAACATAGTCGGAGGCCTGTGGAGGCAGTGTGATGCAGAAACGCTCGTTTTTGGAAGAAGCTTTTATTTTTCCGAGGCGTTCGCAGGCATAGTCGGAGAATTTCTCCATTGCGTGAAGCATTTCGGATTCGCTGAGCTCTGTGCCCAGAAGACGGTTCAGAGACTGCAGCGGATAATAGAAGCGAGTCACACCACTCATATATCCGATCTTGACCTGCTGTTCCTGGATCATGTCCAGAAGATTATTTTCCAGTTTTTTGAAATTCATAAAGTTAGTCCTTTCCGGAATCTGGCTCAGGTCAGATTCCATTTTTTTCGCAGATATCCTTAAGACAGCAGCGGTCGCAGTAAGGCTTCGTCCGTGCTGTACAGACTTCTCTTCCATGATAAACAAGGCGGTGGCAGAGATCGTTGCCTTCTTCCGGCGGAATGATCTTCCACAGCTCCATTTCTACTTTTTTCGGATCCTTCAGATCATGGACAAGACCAATGCGGTTGGAAAGACGGATGCAGTGGGTATCGGTTACGATAGCCGGTTTGCCGAAAACGTCTCCCATAATGAGGTTGGCACTTTTTCTTCCGACACCGGGAAGCTTGAGAAGCGCATTGAAATCCTCCGGAACCTTGTCATGATACTGCTCGTGGAGGATACGCATGCACGCGCTGATGTCACGGGCTTTACTTTTTCCCAGGCCGCAGGGGCGGACAATTGCTTCAATATCCTCCGGTTCGGCAGCTGCCAGTGCGGCAACATCCGGATATTTTGCGTAGAGATCCTGGACAACAACATTGACGCGGGCATCGGTACACTGTGCTGCCAGACGGACGCTTACCAGAAGCTTCCAGGCATCGTCGTAATCCAGAGTGCAGTCTGCGTCAGGATATTCTTTTTTTAAACGGCTGATGACTTCATAAGCCAGTTCCTGTTTTGTCATTTGTATATCACCGATCCTTTCGATGGATTATTATCACAAAGTATTTCTGGTAGGATGATACCACAGTAAATAAAGAATTACAACAATCCAATCCCCCCCAGGGGCTTGTTAAAACAATGACGATTTGATACATTAAACGTAACCCATGGGGGTATAGAAAGAGTTAGGAAAACCTTACCGGAAAGTCCCCTGAAGAAATAAAAAAAAGCGGAGGAATCAACTTGGAAAAACTTCTTGATGAAATCGAATCTTACTGGAGTACCCGCACGGAAGGGTATTCCGAGGTTAATCATAAAGAGCTAGCGGGAACACAGAAAAATGCCTGGCTTAAGGTGCTGACCAGTCAGTTTCCGGATAAACCGAAGGAAGAGATCCGGATACTGGATATCGGAACAGGTCCAGGATTTTTCCCGGTGATCCTGGCAGAAGCCGGATACAAAGTAGATGCTGTGGATTACACAGAGGGAATGCTGGAAAAAGCAAAGGAAAACGCGGGAGAACTTTGCCGGAACATTCACTTTCAGCGCATGGATGCACAGAAGCTGGATTTTGCAGACAATACCTTTGATGTGGTGATATCACGAAACCTTACCTGGAATCTGGAGCATCCGGAGGTGGCTTACAGAGAGTGGGTACGAGTATTAAAAGTAGGCGGAAGACTTTTGAATTTCGATGCCAACTGGTACGCCTATCTCTATGAGGAGGAGCAGAGAAAGGCTTACGAAAATGACCGCAAAAATGTGGAAAACAACAGTCTGGACGATCATTATCTGTGCACAGATATTGAGCGCATGGAGCGGATCGCCCTGCAGGTTCCGCTGTCAAAGATCCACCGTCCGCAGTGGGATGTGAAAACACTTCGTGAGGCAGGACTTCTTGGGATCCGTACAGATACAGAAATCTGGAAAACGGTGTGGAGTGAGGAAGAAAGACTGAACTATCAGTCCACACCAATGTTCATGGTAACTGGTGTGAAGCCGGATCATTTCCTGAATCTTCCGGTGGCAGAGGGGGAAAAAACAGAAGGCTTTCTTGAAATCGGCGATGGAGAGTTTTCCCTTCCTGCGACCATTATCCGCGGAAAAAATCCGGGAAAAACCATTCTTGTCACAGCAGGTCTCCATGCAGGAGAATATGTAGGAATCCAGACACTGATCGAGCTTTCCAGGAAACTGAAACCGGAAAAGGTGAACGGTCAGCTGGTTCTGGTAAAGGTTCTGAATCGAGAGGACTTCGAGAAGCGTGCCGGCAGTATCAGCTGGGAGGATGGAAAAAATCTGAACCGTGTTTTTCCGGGCAAAAAAGACGGAACAAGAATGGAACGTCTGGCAGCAGCCATTACAGAATCCCTGATCCGCAAAGCAGATTATTATATTGATCTCCATGGCGGAGATGATTATGAGGAGCTGACACCTTATGTATATTTTGCAGGTGTGGCGAAGCCGGAGGTTTCGGAAGCCTCCCGGAAAATGGCAGAGCAGGTTGATGTCCCATATATGGTACAGTCAAATGTAAGCACAGGAGGCGCCTACAATTATGCGGCAAGTGCCTGTGATATTCCGGCAGTTCTTCTGGAAAGAGGCTGTATGGGAACCTGGCAGAGAGAAGAGGTAGATTCCATGCGCCGCGATGTGCGGAATATCCTGTGCAGTATCGGAGCATACAACGGAGTTCGTTCCCACAGCACGTACTATCCGCTGAAGATGGATGATGTGCGTTACCAGTGTGCCAGCGTTAACGGCCTCTGGTATCCGGTGAAAAAGCCGGGCGATATTATCCAGAGAGACGAATACCTGGGTGAGATCCGTGATTATGAGGGAAATGTGCAGGAAATCTGCCGTGCAGACATGGATGGTGTGATCCTGTATCAGGTGTCCAGTCTTCAGGTCGTGGAAGGCGGACCTGTTGTAACCTACGGAAATATTGTCCGCGAAAAAGATGAGCGAAAAACAAGGATTGCGGAATACTGGACGAAACGAAGTGACAGCTTCCTGGAGCAGAGAAGAGCAGAGCTTCACAGTGCGCTGGCAGGAAGATGGATGACAGAGCTTAAGAAACATCTGCCGGAGAAAAGGAAGCTTAGGATCCTGGATGTGGGATGCGGAACAGGATTTTTTACCATTCTTCTTGCAAAAGAAGGCCACGAGGTAACCGGTATCGACCTGACACCGGATATGATCGCCCATGCAAAAGAGCTTGCAGAGGAAGAGAACACGGTCTGCCGGTTTGCAGTGATGGATGCTGAGAATCCGGATTTTCCGGATGAGAAATTTGACGTGATCGTATCCCGAAATCTGACCTGGACGCTGCCGGATGCAGAGCATGCTTACCAGGAATGGTTCCGTGTGCTGAAACCAGGCGGAGTGATGATCAATCTGGATGCCAACTACGGTGCGGCAGATTTCGCAGATACTGCGGATCTTCCGGAAAACCATGCACATCATCAGATCCAGGATGATCTGATGCAGGAGTGTGAAGACATCAAACGCCAGCTTCCCATCAGCTCGTTCCTTCGCCCTGCCTGGGATCTGGAAACTCTGGGACGCATGGGAGTCGAGGAGTTTTCTTTTGACCTGGGAATCAGTAAACGTATTTATATAGAAAAAGATGAGTTTTACAATCCTACCCCGATGTTCCTGATTTTTGCGAAAAAACAGGGGTAGAAATATGCTGAATATCAAACAGATCCAGTATTTTGCAGCCTGTGCCAAAACAGGTTCTTTCAGCCAGGCTGCAGAGATACTTTTTACCACCCAGTCTAATGTAAGCAAGGTGATCCACTCCATGGAGGATGACATGCGGACTCAGCTTTTTATCCGCCATGCAAAAGGTATCGAGCTGACTCCGGAGGGAGAGCGTGCATATGGTCATGTGCAGAAGATCCTGGAAAATATGAATGAACTGGAAATGCAGCAGCAGCCTCTTGCAAAAAGCAGTCTGAGTGTATGCTTTCATCCCAGCTCCTGGTTTGCGGATACTTTTGTAGAATATTATGAAACACACAAAAAGGACGATCTCCATTATCAGGTTTATGCAGCAGATACACACGAGATCGTAAGAAGAGTGAAATCGCGCCAGGATGATATGGGCTTTGCTTATGTGATGCAGAACCAGCTGGCAGCCTTTCAGTATTTTCTGTTACGGAATTATCTGGAATTTGAACCGCTGACTGAGACGGAGGTAAATATATATACCGGGAAAAAAGATTCAGTGTCAGAGGTGGGAGAGTTTAAGATGTCCCAGCTAAGACTGATACAGAGATTTCCGGATGAATTTTCATCAGATAATTATCGGAATCTTGTGGAGGAAAACGGACATTCCGCAGTGGAAGCAGAGATGGTAGTGGTGACCAACAGTGACTATATCGTAGAACGTCTTCTGGGTTCCGGCGAGCTGTGCAATATAAGTGGAGCGGATCTTTCAGGCCGCGATCCCGGGTATTCCAGAGTGAAGTATACATTTCCGGGAGAAGGCCAGAGACTTGTTTATGGATGTATCAGAAGACGAGGTGAGACACTCAGTGACCAGGGAAAAGATTTCCTGAAATTTGTAAAGGGAAGATTTTAAACGTTATAAGCTGCAATAAAAATAAAGAAAAGACCAGCCGGGATTTTTCTGTGCAGAATAAGATTCTGCCGCAGGAAGATGCCGGCTGTTTTGTGTTTAACGGTATGGAATAAGAAAATTGGAATGCACATCTATGCCAAACCCGACTGACCCAATATCCCCATACCGGGGTTGTTCAAATGCCATTAGATGATAAAATAATATCAACAGCACAATCCGCGTGCTGCATATAAACACTGTAATGCACACAACCTCCGTGCACTCCTGTTTGTGCATGCAAATGTTTTGTCGAATAATAACACGACCCTTTCAAAAGCAGTTATGGTTTTTGATACCATAACTGCTTTTGAAATATGAACGCAAATCGCAAAGCGATTGCGTTCATGAGCATGCAGCAGAATGGAATGAGAATATCTGTCTCACATGTAAGTAATGGGACGTGGGAAAGGGAAATTATGAACAAAGGAAATAAGATAGGTGCCCGGATCCTGAAACGGATCATTTTGCTTGCAGTAGTTATGTTTCTGTTGTCTGTCGTGGTTTTCTGGATGGCAAGACTTGCGCCGGGAGATCCTCTGCAGTCCTTTTACGGGGATTCTCTTGAGATGATGACCAGCGAAGAGATAGCTGCTGCCAGGACAAGACTGGGACTTGATCAGGGAATCGCAGTACAATATGTAAAATGGCTTACCAATGCAGTTCATGGAGAGTTCGGACTGTCCTTGAAGTACAGGCAGCCAGTCATGAATGTGATAAAACCGCTGATCGGGAATACTCTGGTATTGGGGGGAGTCGCCTATGTAGTGATCTTTACGCTGGCAATCCTGATCGCAATATTCTGTACTCTTCATGAAGATCAGTGGATCGACCGTCTGATCTGTAAGATAGGAACAGTAGCCTTTTATGTGCCGGCTTTCTGGCTGGGGGTGGTATTGATACTGATCTTCAGCGTAAATCTGGGATGGTTTCCGAGCAGTGGCGCTTATGATGTCGGAATGGCAGACAGCATTGGCAATCGTATCAGACATATGGTACTTCCGCTTGTGGTTATGATCTTAAGTCATCTGTGGTATTACGCATATATGATACGGAACAAATTTCTGGATGAGGTACGGAAAGATTATGTATTGCTTGCCAGGGCCAAAGGGCTTTCCAAAAGAAAAATTTTGTGGAAACACTGTCTCAGAAATGTAATGCCTACCATTGTAAGTATTATGGCGGTTTCAGTCCCTCACGTAACCGGTGGAACAGTGACGGTCGAGGCAGTATTCAATTATGCAGGTATTGGAAATCTGGCAGTGGAATCTGCCAAATATCATGACTATAATCTTCTGATGATAGATGTGCTGATCACGGGCTTTATCGTATTTTTAAGCAGTTTTATTGCACAGACTGTTAATGAGGAGATTGATCCGAGAATGAAGGATTCAGAGGTGAGAGTATGGTAGATAACAGTATGATTTCCGAAGAAGAGCTTTTCCAGGTGGTAGGTTCTGGGTGGAAAACGTATGAAGTTCAAAAAAGAAAGATAACATTCAGGGAAAAGCTCAAAGGAAAACCGGTTTTCTCCATGATCCTGCTGCTGATAGTTGTGTTGGGATGTGTATTTGCGAATCTTGTAGCAAATCATGATCCTTCAGGATTTTATCTCCGGAATCTGAATACACCGCCTGGAAGGGAATTTATTTTTGGAACGGATTCTCTTGGAAGAGATATCTACTCCCTGATCTGGTATGGAGGAAGAGTATCTCTGGTGATCGGAATTTCAGGAGCAGCGATCATTACTGTGATCGGTGTTACCTACGGATGCATCAGCGGAACTGCAGGACCAAAGGTTGATTCGGTCCTGATGCGATTTACGGAAATGTGTGGAAGCATTCCGACACTTCTTATGATACTGATCTTATCTGCTGTTTTTCAGGCAGATGATGTGATCGGCATTTCCGTTATCATTGGTATTACCGGATGGTTCGCACTGGCCCGTATCGTAAGAAGTGAAGTGCGGCAGATACGGAACAGCGATTATGTGATGTATGCAAGACTCTGCGGAGGAGGCTTTGGATATGTGATGTATTATCATCTGATACCGAATTTTGTTTCAGCGATCATGTTTGTGGTGATCTCATCTGTCAGCAGCTGTATCACTATGGAATCTACTTTAAGCTTTCTGGGACTGGGACTTCCGGCAGATGTAGTTTCCTGGGGAAGCATGCTTTCCCTGGCTAATAAAGCACTGATCATGAATACCTGGTGGGTGATCGTGATACCGGGAGTTTTTCTGGTGGTTACTCTGATGTGTATTACCAATGTGGGAAGCTTTGTAAGAAGCGAAGTGAATAATAAATACAGCAATCTTTGATGGAAAATGATGTGTGGAATGGTGCCGGTATCTGACAGGATATGGATAAATCCAGACGAAGTGTGGATAACCGGTTCGAAAATAAGGAAAGATGAGGAAAACAAAAATGAAAAAGAGAACAGGGAACAGTTACGGAAAGAAATGTGCAGCAGTAACGCTTGCGGCAGTGACAGCAGTATGTACAGGAGCTGTAACAGGGGGAACAGTAACTGCATTTGCAGCAGAAGAAAACAAAACACTGGTTTATGCAGGAGAGTCGGAAAGTACGATCAATCCGCTTCTGAACAATCATGATGAGCTTCCGGATCTTATTTTTTCCGGGCTGATGAAGTATGATGCAAATGGAAAACCTGTAGAGGATCTTGCAGAGAGCTATACCTTTGATAAAGATACCAATACTTATACTTTTAAACTTCGTGATGGTGTGAAGTGGCATGACGGAGAAGCTTTTAATGCTGAAGATGTTGTATATACTTACAAAGAGCTTACAGAGGATGAAACTCTGGGTGCAAGCATTACCAGCAATTATCAGGATATCACAGATATCGAGGCACCGGATGATAAGACCGTAGTATTCACCCTTGACCAGTATGATGCGGCAATGCTGGATTATTTTACCATGGGAATCCTTCCGGAGCATCTTCTTGAAGGTGAAGATATAAATACAACATCTTTTAACCAGAATCCGGTAGGAACAGGACGTTATAAATTCGAAGACTGGGATGCCACAGGTGGAATGATCACATTGAAACGAAATGAAGACTACTATGGAAAAGTTCCGAATATTGAAACAGTAGTATACCGTACCGTATCTGATGAGACTACCAAGGCAACTATGCTCCAGTCCGGAGAAGCTGATCTTGCATGGCTGAATTCCAACTATGCTTCCCAGTTTAAGGACAAGGACGGATATAATTACTGGGAGTTCACAACAGCAGATTACCGTGGAGCTGCCATGGATATGAGCACGGATTTCTGGAAAGAAAATGGAGATTCCATTGGCGTTCTGAACTATGCACTGGATAAAGATTCAATTATCGCGGGTGTTCTGGCAGGTCAGGGAGAGCCGGCGTACAGCCCGATCCAGAGAAATCCTCTTGGAACTGACAAAGAAGCAAATATTTATTCCTATGATCTGGATACTTTTGCAAAGAAGATGGAAGAGCTTGGCTGGAAAAAAGGTGATGATGGCATCTATGAGAGAAACGGGCAGAAATTCCATTTCACTATTCAGGTCCGTGACTATGAAGAGGAGCGTGTGGATATTGCCAATGTTATGTCAGATATGCTGAAACAGGCTGGCGTGGAGATGGAAGTAAAACTGGTGACAAAATTTGACTGGGATGCAGGATATAATGGATTCCTTGCAGGCTATTCAACACAGTTTGATCCGGATATGGCATATGTAAATTTTGTGACAGATGCAAGTGGAAACAATATGCATTATTCCAATGCAGATGTCGACAAATATCTTGAAGAAGGACGTCACGGTGAAACAGAGGAAGCACGAAAAAAATCCTACGGTGAGTTTGAAAAGGCTTATGCGCAGGCACCTGGAATTCTTCTGGTAGCTTATCTTCAGGGTGATTATGTAGGTGTTTCCGGAATTTCCGGACTGGATACCACACGTGTTCTCGGACATCATTCCGTAGGTGTTATGTGGAATATTGAAGACTGGACTATTACAAAATAAGGGAAAAAATATGCAGGAAACCGTTTTGGAATTAAAAAACTATTCGGTAAGCTTTGACACACCGGACGGCGAGGTACAGGCCGTCCGGAATGTGGATCTTTCTGTGAAAAAAGGAGAGATTCTTTGTATCGTAGGTGAATCCGGATGCGGAAAAACAGTGATGTGCCGCAGTGTGATGAAACTGTTGCCGCCAAATGCCAGGGTGAAAAATGGAGAAATCCGGCTATGCGGAGAAAACATTACAGATTATAAAAGAAAAAAGATGGAGAAGCTGTGCGGAAGCAAGGTAAGTATGGTGTTTCAGGATCCTATGCTGACTCTGAATCCTACGATCCCTGTCGGAAAACAGATCACAGAAGCGATCATCAAAAATCAGAAAGTATCCAGAGGTAATGCTGAAAAGAAAGCGATAGAAATGCTGAAGCTGGTAGGAATTTCAGATGCAGAGAAGCGATACGGACTTCAACCTCATTTTTTTTCAGGCGGAATGAGACAGAGATGTGTTCTTGCTATTGCGCTGGCATGTAATCCACAGATTTTGTTTGCGGATGAAGCTACCACAGCTCTGGATGTAACTGTGGAAGCCAAAATCCTGGATCTGCTTCTGGAAATTCGGGAAAAAACAGGAGTCAGCATCGTATTTGTATCACATGATCTGGGAGCTGTTGCAAGGATCGCAGACAGGGTTGCCGTAATGTATGCAGGAAAGATCGTTGAGATCGGAACAGCAGAAGAAGTTTATTATGATCCAAGACATCCGTATACATGGGGACTTCTTTCTTCCCTTCCATTTTTTACAAATGAAAAAGGTGTGTTGAATCCTATTCCGGGAATGCCACCATCACTTCTGAATCCCCCACAGGGGGATGCTTTTGCTGTCCGGAATTCTCAGGCACTTGCCATTGATTATGAAAAAGAGCCGCCGATGTTTAAGGTCAGTGAAACTCATTATGCTGCGACATGGCTGCTGGATGAAAGAGCTCCGAAAGTAGAAAAACCTTCATTTCTGAAAAAAAGACAGCAGGAGCCTTGCGCCTATGTTCAGGATAACCGGGCATGGGAAAAAGCAACGCCTGATTTAAAAAGAAAAGATTATGCGCAGAAGGAAATACTGATAGAAGCTAAAAATCTGAAACAATACTTCCGGGTTCGTTCAGATTATACTATACGGGCAGTAGATGATGTTTCTTTTGAAATCCGGGAAGGCGAGATCATGGCACTGGTTGGCGAGACCGGATGCGGAAAATCCACAACAGCCAGAACCCTGGCTGGAATTTATCACCCCACAGGTGGAGAACTCTTTTACAGGGGAGAGAAACTTTCGGATAAAAAAAGTCCTTTCGGACTGAAGCGAACAGGTGACAACGATATCAGAAAGCGGATGCAGGGAGAAATCCAGATGATTTTTCAGGATTCTGGTGCGGCTTTAAATCCAAGAATGAACATCCGGCAGATCATGCTGGAACCGATAAAGATCAGCCGAAGGATCAGGGATCGGGAGCTTCTGGAAAATAAGCTTCAGGAAATTCTGAAAGAAACCGGACTGGATGAAAGCATCCTTTCCAAAAGACCCGGAGAGCTTTCCGGAGGCCAGAGACAGAGAGTGGCGATCGGAAGAAGCCTTCTTATGGAGCCACGCCTTATTATTGCAGACGAACCAATTGCCTCTCTGGATATTTCCATTCAGGCGCAGATCGTTATGCTGTTTAAAAAGCTTCAGAAAGAAAAGAAGTTTTCATTTCTGTTTATTGCCCATGATCTGTCGATGGTGCGGTTTTTGAGTGATACAGTTGGTGTAATGAAAAACGGGAAACTGGTTGAGATGGCACCAACGGAGGAGCTTTTTGGAAATCCGTGTCATCCATATACAAGATCTTTGCTTTCGGCAATACATGTTCCGGATCCGGTGTCAGAGCGTGGACATGCACTGATCGAATACAATGAGATACAGAGTCAGGAAGAAAACTGGCTGGAAATATCACCGGGACACAGAGTACGAGGTGAAGTATACAATGGAGCAGAATGTTATTCATAAAAAGGAATACATATACATGACAGAATGGAATATGCGGAATCCCCCCACGGGGGTTGTGACAGAGCAGGAGGTTTGTTAAACTTTTATTATCTGAACATTTAAAATGCGGAAAGGAAGAAAATGAGAAGATATATTTTTAAAAGACTTCTGCAGCTGATCCCGGTCCTGATCGGGATCACATTTCTGTCATTTGCCATGATGAGGCTGGCCGGTGGAGATGCGGTGACGTATATGTATGAAAATGCAGGCTCTTCAGTATCGCAGGAAATTATCGATAAGACAAAGGCGGAATATGGTCTTGATAAGCCGTTTCCTGTTCAATATGCAAACTGGTTTGCAGGGATGGTCACAGGTGATATGGGAGAGAGTTATGTTTCCCACAGAGATGTTTACGAAACTTTCACTTCAAAGCTTCCGGCAACGATCATGCTGACATTGTCATCTATCATTCTAACTGTTCTTCTTGCGGTTCCCCTTGGAATTTTATCAGCGGTGAAACATAATAAATGGATCGATTATGTGATCCGGTTCTTAAGTTTTGTGGGAAATTCCATGCCGAATTTTTTTGCGGCAATGGTTCTGATGTATTTTTTATCTGTTAAACTGGGAATTTTGCCGGTAGTGACGAATTCTGATCTTGGACAGAGCATCATCCTTCCTACACTGACGCTGGCTGTTTCCATGGCTGCCAAGTATACAAGGCAGGTACGTGCCACAGTTTTGGAAGAGCTGAACAAGCCGTATGTGATGGGGGCAAAGGCTCGGGGAATCAGAGGAAGCGTGATCATATGGAAAAGTGTTATGAAAGCATCAATGCTGACGATCATCACTCTTCTGGCCTTATCCATCGGAAATCTTCTGGGAGGAACAGCTATTGTAGAGAATATTTTTATGTGGGACGGAGTTGGAAAGCTGGCTGTAGATGCCATCAATATGCGGGATTATCCCATTATACAGGCTTATGTGGCATGGATGGCGGTTATTTATGTACTGGTAAATCTTGTGACAGATATCGTTTACCACTATCTTGATCCGAGAGTAAGGCTTGGAGGTGACAGAGCATGAGTGGAGAAAAGAAGATAACTGTCCGGAAACAGAAGATCAGGAAAAATCATACCAGGGCCAAACTGATATTTTTTCTGATACTGACTGCAGTACTTTTGCTGATCGCAGCGTTCGCAAAATATCTTTGCCCTTATGATCCTTATGCGCAGGATCTGACACTGGCACAGAAGGCACCATGCCCGGAGCATCTTCTGGGGACAGACCGTTATGGCAGAGATATGCTGTCAAGAGTGATTACAGGAAGTACTGTGAGTATTTACGGAACATTGATCCTGGTAGCTGTGATCACGGTTGTGGGAACTGTGATCGGAATTTTATGCGGCTGGAGAGGCGGAAAAATAGAGGCAGTCCTTATGCGTATTTCCGACCTTTTTCTTGCATTCCCGGGACTTGTTTTTGCACTGGCAGTAGCTGCTGTGCTGGGAGGAGGGATCCAGAATGCGATCATCGCCTTGGCTGTGATCAGCTGGCCGAAATTTGCAAGGCTTGCCAGAGGACTTACTCTGACACAGAAAGCTTCTCCGTATCTGATGGCAGCGAAGCTTTCCGGCAGCAGTACAGGAAAACTTCTGATAAAACATATTTTACCCAATATTGCAGGACCGATTCTTGTGACAGCAGTTCTTGATATCGGAACCATGATGATGGAGCTTGCAGGACTTTCCTTCCTGGGACTTGGAGTGAAGCCGCCAATGGCTGAGTGGGGAAGTATGATCAATGACGGAAGAAGTATGCTGCAGATCGCACCGTGGATGGTGCTGGCTCCGGGAGCCGCGATTTTTATTACAGTTATGATATTTAATCTGCTGGGCGATACAGTCCGGGATTATATGGATCCAAGAGAACGGAACAGAGGAAAATGACATCAGAGTAAAAGAAAGCGAGAGAGAAAAAATATGAAGAAAAAAATAATGGCAGCGACACTTGCGGCAATGCTGGTTATGGGCATGACAGGAGTGTCTGTAAATGCGAAAAGTGAAAATAAGGATAAAACAGAAGGGACAACTTTTGTTTACGGAACAACCGGATACAGTGAGGAGATGGGAGATGCAGGCCTGAACCCACATGATAATTATTCCGGCTGGAGCTGCCTGCGTTATGGTGTAGGTGAGACCTTGTTTAAGTATAATGACAACATGGAGATCGAGCCGTGGCTTGCTACAGATTATGAATTTACAGATGATAATACTGTGAAAATTACGCTTCGTGATGGCGTGAAATTTTCCAGTGGCAGAGATATGGACGGAGAAGCAGTTAAAGAATGTCTGGATGATCTGATCGCGAATCACGACCGGGCACCGTCAGATATGAAGATTGACAAGATCGAGGCAGACGGAATGACGGTGACGATCCATACAACAGAAGCATGTCCTGCGATCATCAATTATCTTGGAGATCCATATGGGGCTATCATAGATATGGATTATGGTGTGCAGGGAGAAGGCGGTTCCGCCAATGTTGCAGGTACAGGACCTTTTATTGCAACAGAGGTTTCCCCTACAGAAATTAAGCTGGTGAAGAATGAAAACTACTGGGGCGGAGAGGTAAAGACTGATAATGTGATCGTGAAATCTTTTTCTGACGGAAGTGCACTGACAGCAGCTCTGCAGACAGGAGATATCCAGGGAACTTACGGACTTCAGTATGACAATTATGCCTTATTTGACGGAAATCCTGATTATCAGATCAGTTCTGTTGCAACAAGCCGCTGCTTTTTCGGTCAGTTTAATATGGAATCTGAACTGATGCAGGATAAGAATGTAAGGGAAGCCATAGAGATGGGAATTGATAAGGACGGCTTCTGTAACGTGATCATGGAGAATCGCGGCGTTCCGGCAGTGGGAGCTTTTCCGAGCAGCTTTTCTTATGGAAATGATGCAGTGAAAGCACCGTCCTATGATCCGGAAGAGGCAAAAAAACTTCTTGAGGAATCCGGATGGAAGGATACAGATGGTGATGGATATGCAGATAAGGATGGAAAAAAACTTTCTATTACATGGCTGACTTATCCGACACGTCTGGAACAGCCGAAGCTTGCTGAATATGCACAGTCTACTTTAAAGGATATTGGAATTGAGGTTAATGTAAATAATACGGCAGATCATGCAACCTATGCGAAGAATGGAGATTTTGACGTATATGTAAGTTCTCTTACAACTGCACCGACCGGTGATCCGGAGTACTTTTTCACAAGCACAGTTGTATCCGGGGCAGCAAAGAATTATGGCAAATACAGTAACTCAAGTCTGGATGATATCATAGCAAAAATGCATGAGACCTTTGACGCAGATGAGAGAGGAAAGCTTGCCATTGAAGCACAGCAGACAATTCTTGATGATGATGCGTATTTCTTTGTTTCTCATCTGAATATGGGACTGGTATCAAAATCCAATGTGTCAGGGCTGACTGCACATCCATGTGATTATTATGAGATCACGGCGGATCTGGAAGTGAAATAACGGCTGGGAGATTTTAAATGGAAGCATTGCTGAAACTTGATCATGTGACGATCTGTTATAATGGAGAACCGGTTGTTCAGGATATAAATCTGGAGCTGAATAAAGGAGAGATCCTTGGAGTGGTAGGTGAATCCGGAAGTGGAAAAAGTACCATTATTAAGGCTGTTATGGGACTTCTGGGAAATGAAGGCATGGTTACGGAAGGTGATATCTGGTACATGGGAAGGAATGTAGTGGATATGTCGGAAAAAGAACTCCGAACACTCCTGGGACCGGAGATCGCCATGGTTTTTCAGGATTCCGGTGCTGCGCTTTGCCCGATCCGTACAGTTGGTGATCAGATTTACGAAAGTATGCGGGAACATGAAAAGATCAGCCGCAGGGAATGTGAAGAACGTACAATAGAAATGATGGAAAAGATCGGGCTGAAGGATGGCAGGCGTGTCCTTAGGAGTTATCCTTTTGAACTGTCCGGTGGTATGAACCAGCGTGTGGGAATCTGTATTTCCATGCTGCAGCATCCATCTCTCCTGCTTGCAGATGAGCCGACCAGTGCTCTTGATGTGATCGTGCAGAAACAGGTTGTTGAGGAAATGCTGCTTCTGCGTCAGGAATATCATACAGCCATGATTATTGTCACGCATAACATCGGAGTAGTTGGAAAAATGGCAGATAAGGTTCTGGTGCTGAAGAACGGCAAAGTGATGGAATACGGAGATACCAGGCAGATACTGGACGATCCGCAGGTTCCTTATACAAAAGAGCTTATGAATTCTGTGCCGCGTCTGAACAGAGGCAAGCTGGAGAGCATTTGTACAGGCTGAAACAAGGAATGGAGAGAAGAAGTGGCAGAATATATACTGGAAGTACGTCATTTAAAAAAGAATTTTATATCAGGGAAAAAATCCTTTACAGCTGTGGAAGATGTGAGCTTTTTTCTGAAACAGGGAGAATGTCTTGGAATCGTAGGTGAGTCCGGATCAGGAAAAAGTACGGTTGCAAAGATGATCACTCATCTGACGGAACTGACCGGTGGAGAGATTTTTCTTCTGGGAAAAAATATTACACAGGTAAAGGGAAAAGAACTGCGGGAAACGTATAGAGAAATCCAGATGGTATTCCAGACTCCGGGAGAATCCTTTGATCCAAGATGTACACTTGGGGATGGAATCGGGGAAAGTCTCCGGAATATGGGGATAAGTAAGAAAGAAACCAGGAAACGTGTGGAAAATCTTCTTATTAAATATGGACTGAGTGCAGATTATGCAGACCGGTATCCTCATCAGGTCAGCGGCGGGGAATGTCAGAGAGCAGCCATTGCGAGAGCTTTGGCTGTGGAGCCGAAAATTCTGATCTGTGATGAAGCCACCAGTGCTCTTGATGTGACTGTACAGAAACAGATTATGGAGCTTCTCATGAAGCTGAAAAAAGAAAAGAATCTGGCGTTTATTTTTATCTGCCACGACCTGGCTCTTGTTCAAATGTTCTGCGACCGGGTGATCGTGATGCACGACGGACATGTAGAGGAAGAAGGAACACCGGAGGAAATCATTGAGAGGCCGAAGACGGAGTATATGGAGAGGTTGATCGAGTCGGTGTTGTGAGACGTTAAAATTAATTTTCAGTGAGAAGTATATTGCTCTGCCTCAAAGCACATGCTATAATGCCAACAGGCAAAAGAAAGAATAAGTCTGGCAAGACGAAAGAATGAAGCCCTCAGTAGCGCGAATACTGGGGGCTTTTCGATATCTGGCTATTTATCTCACCTTCTCTCGCTGCCGGGTTCCGGATGGACAACATCGTCAGCATATTACAGTTTACGATAAACTGGATTATAAAAAAAGCCTGAGGTTGAACGTTGACGCATTTTCATTCAGCCGATATAATTAAAGAAATATTGATTTTAAAAGATTGTATTAGTTTCAGGAGGAAATATACATGGCAGAGAATTTACAGATCAGACTGGCGCATCCAGAAGAAGCAGACAGGATGGCCGAGATCGAGGCAATCTGTTTCCCGCCGGCGGAAGCAGCAAGCCATGAGGATGTAGTGAACCGTATGGGAGCATTCCCGGAGAATTTCGTAGTAGCAGTGAAAGATGATAAGATCGTAGGATTTATCAACGGAGGAACCACAGATAAACCGGTACTTCCGGATGAATTTTATCACAACATCACACTTCATAAGAAAGACGGAGAGATCCAGACTGTATTCGGACTGAACGTGATCCCGGAATACCGTCATCAGGGAATTGCCGGAGAGCTTGTGGAATACTTCAAGGATCTTGCGAAAGAACGTGGAAAAAAAGCTCTTATCCTTACCTGCAAGGAGCATATGATCCCGTTTTATGAAAGCCACGGAATGAAGAAACTGGGAGTTGCAGATTCCTGCCATGGCGGAGCCACCTGGTATGATATGCAGATCTGGTTTTAAGAACTAATGAGATAACCTGAGAGAAAAACTGCTGCCGGGAATGCAGCAGATAAACAGAAAACCAGAGGGAAAGTAAATGAGAATACGAATGTACAATGTAGGATTCGGAGACTGTTTCTGCATCCGCGACAGAAAAAGCAGCCTGCTTGTGGATTTCGGTGCAGCAAACAGTAAGATCGAGGGAAGACCGCGAAGGGAAGTTTTTGACGTGATCATCTCAGATCTTACCACCATCCGCAAAAAAAATCTCCTTCTCACACATTTTCATCCGGATCACGTATCCGGGCTTCTTTATATGATGAGATACAGGAGAGATGCCTACGAATTTGAAAAAATTTATCTCCCGGATGTATTTTCAGATCCGGAAATGAAATATACATTGACACTGCTTCTCCTTGCAGATGTCACGAAAAAAGCCAGCCTGCCGGGAAGACGTGTCAGCCTTTTTGCCCTGGCAGAGGCACTTTGCGCTAGAAAAGTGAAGATCGATCTTCTGTCAAGAGGATCAGAGTTTGAAGGGAAATATACAGCACTCTGGCCGGATGTGAGAACTGTGAGCAGTGAAACAGAGGATGTGTTTAACTCTCTTATTGAAAACAATGAAAAAGCCATGACCGAGCTTGTGAATATCGCAGAGGAAGTACGTCAGCTGTTTATGTCTATGACTGAGGATGAAAATGAAGCAGACGTAAACCTGGGAGCAGAGAAAGAAGTTGTGGATGCAGCTGGAAAGCAGACAGATAGTGACAGTGCAGGAAGTGTGCAGGGAAATAATGGCACACAGGAGTATGCACAGGCAGAACTCCGGAACCGTCTGAAACCAGAAAAACTGGAAAAGAAATTCCGCGAGCTTCAGGCGACAGCGGAATTTCAGGCATTGCTGGAATGTGCGGAAAAACAGGGTCATCTTTTACGCCAGTTCCGCCACAAGATCAGTCTTGCATTCCAGAACACAAGAGACGGAGAGCTGAACCTTCTGTTTACCGGAGATGTGCAGCCTCAGTACATGAAGCTGATCGTGGAAGATTATGATGGAAAGATTCCGCTTCATGAGCATTACTGGTGCATCAAGGTACCTCACCACGGAACGGAATCACATTTCTTTGATTTCAGCAGATTTTCCCCGGAAAACATGATGATCCCGAATGGTGCCTATTACGACAACAGCAAGAAAAAATCGAAAAATCAGCGGACATCCATGCAGTACGGCGGACTGTTTTATATTAGCGATGCACATATGTACTGCTCCAACTGTGACTGCTGTGACAGCTATGAAAACGGCTGCTCCTGCAGAGAATATGATGTGATCTCACCGTCCTATTATAAGGACATCTGACAAAAGTGCTCTTTGAGAGAAAAATAAATCTCTTAAAGATGATTTCCAACGTTCGATTATCCACGTATCCTTTTGAAAAAAGGAGTGGAATACGAATGAAGGATAGATTATTGGGCGATACGATCCGGCAGGCGCGGATGGACAATAAGATGACTCAGGAACAGCTTGCAGAAGCGATCAACATCAGCCCTACACATATGAAGCACATTGAAAGTGAACACAGGAAGCCATCTGTAGATGTACTTTTTTCTCTGGCTGATGTGCTGAATTTTTCCATGGATGCCATGCTCATGGAGACGCAGTCCACTGACCATGCGAAACGGGTGAATGAAATAAATCTTATGATGAGCAAATGCACCGACGAGGAGCTGGACGTGTTCCTGGCTGCTCTGCGGGAGCTGATGAAGCAGAAGAGGTGAAGAGAAAGCCCCACGACATTTCTTTGGAGTGTCGTGGGGCTTTGAGGTTTGGAATCACAAATCAACAGACCATATCTTGACTTTCGAAAAAAAATCATATATAATCCACTCATTAACGCAGACAAAGGAGTCTATAAATTCCTTTGCCTGCGTTTTTTTATTTAGACAAAATTAGTAAAGACTAACAGGAGGAAAAGGAGGAAGAAACAATGAGACTTACCCCGAAAGAACAGGAAAAACTCATGCTCCATATGGCCGGAAATCTGGCTAAGGAGAGGAAGGAACGCGGACTGAAACTGAACTATGTGGAAGCACTGGCGTACATAAGCTCCGAGCTTCTGGAGCTTGCACGTGATGGGAAGACCGTTGTGGAGCTGATGCAGCTTGGAACAAAGATCCTCACAAAGGATGATGTGATGGATGGCGTGGCTGATATGCTTGGCGAAGTGCAGGTAGAGGCAACTTTTCCTGATGGAACAAAGCTTGTGACTGTACACAATCCGATTCAGTAAGGAGGAATTGACATGAAGATTGGTGAAATCATTCCCGCAGACAGAGAGATCGTACTTAATGAAGGGAAAAAGACCACAAAAGTTCTGGTTGCCAACAAAGGTGACCGTCCTGTACAGGTAGGCTCTCATTTTCATTTTTTTGAAGTAAACAAATGCCTTTCATTTGACCGCGAGGCTGCGTATGGATATCATCTGGATATTCCGTCCGGTACATCTGTGCGTTTTGAGCCGGGCGAGGAAAAAGAAGTACAGCTCACGGAGATGGGCGGCAGAAAACGCGTATTTGGTCTGAACGACCTGACAAGAGCAAGAGCAGCAGAGGACACAAAGAAGGCCTCCATGGAAAAGGCAGCATTAAAGGGATTCTTATAAGGAGGGACACAAATGAGCGTAAAAATTTCCGGTGAAAAATATGCAATGATGTACGGCCCTACAGTTGGTGACAAGGTAAGACTTGCAGACACCAGCCTGGTAGTAGAAGTAGAAAAAGATTACACCACATATGGCGATGAGGTGAAATTCGGCGGCGGCAAAACTATCCGAGACGGAATGGGCCAGTCTGTAAAAACCTGCAGCCGTGACGGAGATCTGGATCTTGTGATCACAAACGCCCTGATCGTGGATACCACAGGTATCATAAAAGCAGATATCGGAATCAAGGACGGAAAGATCGCAGGCATCGGAAAAGCAGGAAATCCGGATATCATGGATGGGGTAACTCCGGGAATGACCGTAGGAGCTTCCACAGAAGCACTTGCCGGAGAAGGTCTGATCCTTACAGCCGGCGGAATCGATACCCATATCCATTTCATCAGCCCGCAGCAGATCGACTGTGCACTGTACAGCGGTGTGACAACTATGATCGGAGGAGGAACAGGGCCTGCAGACGGAACAAATGCCACAACATGTACTCCGGGACCATGGAACCTTAAGATGATGCTGAAAGCAGCAGAGGAATATCCCATGAACCTTGGTTTCCTTGGAAAAGGAAACTGCTCCGATGAAGCTCCGCTGATCGAGCAGGTAAAAGCAGGAGCTATGGGACTGAAGATCCATGAGGACTGGGGTGCAACACCTGCAGTTATCAATCACTGCCTGAATGTTGCCGATGAGTACGATGTGCAGGTTGCTATCCACACAGATACTCTCAATGAAGGCGGCTGTGTAGAGGATACCCTTGCAGCCATCGGTGGAAGAACAATCCATACTTATCACACAGAGGGAGCCGGCGGCGGACATGCACCGGATATCATCCGTGCGGCAGCAGCAGGAAATGTTCTGCCGTCCTCCACAAACCCGACCATGCCATACACCGTAAATACACTGGATGAGCATCTGGACATGCTCATGGTATGCCATCACCTTGACAAAAAGATCCCGGAGGATGTGGCTTTTGCAGACTCCCGTATTCGCCCGGAGACCATCGCGGCAGAGGATGTTCTTCATGACATGGGAATCTTCAGTATGATGAGCTCTGACTCTCAGGCCATGGGTCGTGTAGGCGAGGTCATCACACGTACCTGGCAGACAGCCAGCAAAATGAAGGATGAGCGTGGTGCCCTTCTGGAAGATGAAGGCAAAGGAAATGATAATTTCCGTGTAAAACGTTACATTGCCAAATACACCATCAATCCGGCCATCACACACGGAATCTCCAGCTATGTAGGCTCTGTGGAAGAAGGAAAGCTTGCAGATCTTGTTCTGTGGAATCCTGCATTTTTCGGCGTAAAACCGGATATCATCATCAAAGGCGGAATGATCATCGCCTCCAAGATGGGAGATGCCAACGCGTCCATTCCGACCACACAGCCTGTTATGTACCAGCCGATGTTTGCAGCTCATGGAAAAGCAAAGAACGAGGCATGCCTTACCTTCGTTTCCCAGGCTGCATATGAAGCAGGAATCAAAGAGGCTTATGGTTTGGAAAAAACAGTAGTTCCGGTAAAGGGCTGCAGAAATATCGCAAAGAAGGATATGGTATTTAACAACCGTACACCGAAGATCACCGTTGATCCGGAAACATATGAGGTAACAGTAGACGGTGAAACTGTCACATCAAAACCTGCGGAAAAATTGCCGCTTACTCAGCTGTACAATCTGTTCTGATAATTATACTGGCAGCGAAAATTGTAATAACTGAAAAAAATGAAGATCAGCAGTCCGGTAAACGGTGTGTCCGTTATTCCGGACTGTTGTAAAAGATAAAACTGAAAAACGAGGAGGAAGACAGATGCTGGGAGTATGCCTTTTATTTGTGGGAATCGTACTGATCAACAACGGAATGTGTACCTTATATAATGTAGACGGAAAATCGGCAGCTGTTATGAATATTTTTACAGGCGGCCTGTCACTATTTATCAATTTTGTAAATCTGGTTCAGGGTAATTACTATGCAGCAGGAACAGGGCTTCTGTTCTGCTTTACATACCTGTTTGTAGCTTTTTCCAAGATTCTGAAGCTGAATCCGATCCCTTTTGCATGGTTCTCTACTTTTGTGGCGGTGAATGCACTTGTATTCGGAACGATTGAAGGCTTTCTGGGAAGCACAGCACTTGGAATCACACCGGATATCCGCTGGGCAGGGATCTGGTATCTCTGGGCAATTCTCTGGGGAACTTCTTTTGTGGAAGATATCATGGGGAAAAAACTGGGCAGATTCGTACCGGTGCTTCAGGTTGTAGAAGGAGTCATCACGGCATGGATCCCTGGTGTGATGATGCTTCTTGGAGTATGGTAAAAACAGAGGAGAAGAATTATGCTTTGTGAAAAAATTCTGGGAAAACTGAAAAGTTTTGACCTTACCGGAAAAACCGTGGAATATGTGGACATCGAGTGGCATGAGGCCTTCAAAAAGATCCACAGAAAGACAACAGATAAAGGTCGTGAAGTCGGGATTCGCCTGGATGATTCGGTACTTACGAGAGGACTTTTTCAGGATGATGTGATCTATGAGGATGACGGATTAGTGATCGCGGTAAATACACCACCCTGTGAAGTGATCGAGGTATCTCTTGAGCCGGGGCATGAGAAATATGTGGCAAAGGTCTGCTATGAGATCGGAAACCGCCATGCACCGCTTTTCTGGGGTGACCGGGAAAATACTTTTATTACGATCTACAACGAACCGATGATGATGCTGCTGGAAAAACTCCATGGAGTAAAAGCGGAGAAAAAGACCGTTAAACTGGACTTTGACCGCAGGATCTCGGCAGCGATCCACAATCATCATCACTGAGGCTGTGATATGGATAAAAAGAATGAGATCCGCCGTTTTTTTCTTCTGCAGGTAAATGATGCTCTTTTTCCCATAGGAGGATATTCACACTCACAGGGACTTGAGACCTATATCCAGCAGGGACGCGTGCACGATGAAAAAACAGCGGCAGAATATATCAGAAAAAAACTGAAGTACAATCTGGCTTATACGGACCTTCTGGGAGTGCGCCTGGCCTATGAGTATGCGCTGAAGGAAGATGTAAATGCACTGGATATGCTGGAGGAAATCCTGGGGGCGTCCAGGATTCCCATGGAGCAGAGAGAAGCATCCAGAAAAATGGGCTCCCGTTTTACCAAGACGATCCAGAAACTTCCTGAAAAAAAGCTTCCTATGAAAAAGAAGGAAATTTTTGACGGATACATGGAAGCACGTAAGGGCAAGCCTGTCAGCCATTGCTGTGCGTATGGCGTATTCTGTGCGGCACTTGGACTGGAGGAAGAAGAGACGCTTTCACACTATCTCTATGCCCAGACCTCTGCCATGGTGACAAACTGTGTAAAGACGATCCCCTTAAGTCAGAGCGCAGGTCAGAAGCTTCTCTGCGGATGTTATGAGGAATTTGAGGAGATACTGTCCCATATCCGGGACTATACGGAAGAGGATCTCTGTCTGTCAGCACCTGGATTTGATATCCGTGGAATTCAGCATGAGAAGCTTTATTCCAGACTTTATATGTCGTAGGAGAGGAGATTTTTTTATGTCATATGTAAAAATCGGTGTTGCCGGTCCGGTAGGCTCCGGCAAGACTGCACTGATCGAAGCCTTGTCAAGAAAAATGGCAAAGGATTACAGTATCGGCGTTATCACAAACGATATCTATACAAAGGAAGACGCGCAGTTCCTTGCAAAAAACAGTGTTCTTCCCATTGAGCGTATCATCGGTGTGGAGACTGGTGGATGCCCTCATACAGCCATCCGTGAGGATGCTTCCATGAATCTTGAGGCGGTGGATGAGATGATGGAGCGCTTTCCGGATATTCAGCTGCTTTTTATTGAAAGCGGCGGAGATAACCTTTCCGCAACTTTCAGTCCGGAGCTTGTGGATGCTACCATTTTTGTGATTGATGTGGCTGAGGGCGACAAGATCCCGCGAAAAGGTGGCCCGGGAATCACAAGATCGGATCTTCTGGTGATCAATAAGATTGATCTGGCACCTTATGTAGGCGCAAGTCTTGAGGTTATGGACCGTGATTCCAGAAAAATGAGAGGGGAAAGACCTTTTGTTTTCACAAACATCCGTGGTGATGAGCATGTGGACACAGTTGTGGAATGGATCAAAAAGAATGTACTCCTGGAGGATATGTAGGAAAGGTGGTTGACCAGTGGCAGAAAATAAATTCGGAAAGCTTTCCAGGCTGTCTCTGAAAACCGGCCTGCGAGATGGAAAAACGATCATAGAAGATATTGCTTTTACAGCTCCCTATAAGGTTATGAATCCTTTTCCGAAGAAAAACGGGGGAATCTCGGTAATGCCTCTGTGTGCTTCTGCAGGGATCATGGAGGGGGACAGACAGGAATTTGATTTTCTTGTGGCAGAAGGGACAGAGCTGGAATTTCTGTCTCAGTCCTTTGATAAGGTTCATAAGATGAAAGAAGGGGAGGCTGTCCGCCATGTGAAAGCCTGTGTGGAGAAGAACGCAGTTTTTTACTATTATCCTCAGCCGGTGATCCCATATGCACAGTCGGCTTTTGACAGCACCATGGAATTTGCCCTGGAGAATGAACACTCCGGGCTATTCCTGCTGGAGATCATTTCCTGCGGAAGAAAAGCTTCCGATGAGCGTTTTCAGTATCGAAGATTTTCTTCCAGAGTGAACATCCGCCGTGGCGGAAAACTGATCTACAGGGATAATACCCGCTATGAGCCGGAGAGGATGGATATGGAAGGGATTGGCATGTATGAAGGCTACACGCATATGGCCAATATTTTCTTAAGCGCTCCGGCGAAGGATATGCAGGAAAAGATATGGGAAATCCTTGAGATGGAAAAAGAATGTGACGGTGGCGTGACAGAACTGGTTCATGGAGATCTTGCTGTCCGTATTCTGGGACAGCGGGCACAGAAGCTGCAGGAAGTGGCAGAGAAGATCAAGGCGGTGTTTGAGAATAACCGTGAGGAGACCAGGTTAGAAAACCAAAGTGAATAAGCGAGTCTGTTTTTGGAAAAAGGAGAATCTCTTATGCGGCAATGCTGTTTTATCTAAATGGCATTGTCTGGTGAGGGATTCTTTTTTTGACTGTACAGGATGTTTGTGGGAAATTATAATACAGATACAGAGTGATATTATGGCAACTCGGAAATAGTGTTTTGGAGGAAAAAAATTGAAGCAGATCGCAGATTTACACATACATTCCAGATATTCTATGGCAACAAGTAAAGACGGTACACCAGAGATGCTGGATCTCTGGGCGAGAAAAAAAGGAATCTCGCTGATCGGTACCGGAGATATGACGCATCCCGTCTGGCGGCAGGAATTAAAGGAGAAGCTGATTCCCGCAGAGCAGGGGCTGTTCCGGTTAAAAGACGAGTATGTTTTGCCGGAGGCGGGGCGTTATCCGGGAACTGCACCTAGATTTGTGCTGTCTGGGGAAATCAGTTCTATTTATAAAAAAGGCGGAAAGACGAGGAAGGTGCACAGTCTGATCCTGCTTCCCGGATTCGATGAGGCGGATGCTTTTGCCGCAAGGCTGGAAAAAATCGGAAATATTCATTCTGACGGACGTCCAATTCTGGGACTGCCCTGTCATGATCTTCTGGAAATGATGCTGGAGGTCAGCGAAGAGGGAATGTATATTCCGGCACATATCTGGACACCACATTTTTCCCTGTTCGGGGCGAAGTCCGGATTTGATACGATAGAAGAGTGTTTTGAGGAGCTGACGCCGTATATTCATGCGCTGGAGACGGGATTGTCCTCGGATCCGGTGATGAACTGGCAGATCTCTGCTCTGGATGGGTATCAGCTGGTGTCACATTCCGATGCACATTCTCCGTCAAAGCTTGGCAGGGAGGCGGATCTTCTGGATATCGAGCTTTCCTATCAGGGATTATTTCAGGCAGTACAGAGTGGCAAAGGTCTTAAAGGAACCATCGAGTTTTTCCCGGAGGAGGGAAAATATCATTATGACGGGCACCGGAAATGCGGTGTGTGCTTAAGCCCGCGGGAAGCGGAAGAATATAAGGGCATCTGTCCGGTTTGTGGAAAGAAGCTGACTATGGGCGTGGATCACAGGATCCTGCAGCTTTCTGACAGGGATGAGAGTGAGGTTTCCATGCCGGAGAGCGGACGCCCCTACGAAAGTCTGGTGCCGCTGCCCGAGGTGATCTCAGCCTGTGTGGGATTTTCCACAGCAAGTAAAAAAGTTCAGGGGCAGTATGAGCGGCTTCTTGAGAAGCTGGGAGCGGAATTTTCCATATTAAGGGAAGTGCCGGAGGAAGATATCCGGGCAGCAGGCGGTGAAGTCCTGACAGAGGGAATCCGGCGGCTGAGAGCCGGTGAGGTGGTACGGAAGCCTGGATTTGACGGAGAGTATGGAAAGATCGAGTTGTTTTGAGGAAATCTGGCAATTATAGAATTTATGATAAGAGGGAATAAAACATGAAAGAAAAAATCGGTATCATATCAGACACCCACGGTCTTCTGCGGCCGGAGGTTCTGGAAATCTTAAAGGACTGCAAATACATCCTCCACGCGGGAGATGTGAACAAAGATGAGATCCTGGATAAGCTGCGTGCCATGGGAAATCTTTATGTAGTCCGCGGAAATAATGATAAGGACTGGGCGGAAAATCTGCGGACCAGTCTTCGATTCACCATTGGTGGCGTGAGATTTTTTATGGTACACAACAAAAAAGATGTGGACTGGGAGCTTGGAGATACCCAGGTGGTAATTTTCGGGCACAGCCATAAATATTTTGAAAAAGAGATCGATGGCCGGCTGTGGCTGAACCCGGGCAGCTGCGGAAGAAGCCGTTTTGGCGGAGAAGTGACCATGGCGGTGATGACTGTGGAGGATGGAAGCTATCAGGTGGAAAAAATAATTCTGCCGTAAATTAACGGACTTTCTGCTCATTTTTACGGGAATACGCTGGTGTATAAAAGGATTTTTTGTATTTTATGAGAAACAATCCTTGTAATTTGGGATATGGAGCGTATAATTAGAAAACGTTTAAAATAAAAAGTGGTCTTACCACTTTTGAAAACGGAGAATATAATTATCCGCTTAAAATGAGTCAGGAGGGATGAGACATGAAGTATGTACAGCAGTTCAGCATCATCCTGCTGATTTCCGTCATTGGCGAAGTGCTGAAAACCTTTCTTCCGCTTCCGGTACCGGCCAGCGTATATGGTCTGGTGATCATGCTTGTGGCACTGCTTACAGGTATCTTGAAGCTGGATCAGGTAAAAGGCGCGGCAGATTTTCTGGTTGAAATCATGCCGGTAATGTTTGTTCCGGCAGGTGCGGGACTGATCACCGCGTGGAGTACACTGAAACCGATCTGTGTGCCGGTTCTTGTTATGACGTTTATCAGTACGGTGATTGTAATGGTAGTTACGGGAAAAGTAACACAGGGAGTGATCCGAATGGGAAAGAGAGGAACTGAAAAATGATGGAATTCATAAAAAACTCTGCATTTTTCGGAGCGATGATAAGTCTGATCGCTTATGAGATCGGTCTTATCCTGAAAAAGAAATTCAAAATGGCAATCTTTAATCCTCTTCTGATCTCCATCATCTGTGTGATCGGAGTTCTTCTGATCTTCCATATTGATTATGAAGATTATAATGAAGGCGGAAAATATATCAGCTATCTTTTGACACCGGCAACGGTCTGTCTGGCAGTTCCTTTGTATGAGCAGATCCATCTGCTTAGAAAGAATCTCAAGGCAGTGGCAGTGGGAATCATTTCCGGAACTCTGGCCGGACTTTGCAGCATTCTTCTGATGTCAAAGCTGTTCGGCTTTAATCATCAGGAATACGTTACCATGCTTCCGAAATCGATCACAACAGCCATTGGAATGGGCGTTTCCGAGGAACTTGGCGGTATCGTGACGATCACAGTTGCAGTGATCATTATCACAGGAGTGCTGGGAAATATGATCGCAGAGGTTGTTTATAAGATCGCAAAGATTGAGGAACCGATCGCAAGAGGTCTTGCGCTTGGAACCTCCGCCCATGCCATCGGAACAGCAAAAGCCATGGAGCTTGGTCCTGTAGAGGGAGCCATGAGCAGTCTTGCCATCGCGGTAGCCGGTCTGCTTACAGTTATCGGTGCATCCGTATTTGCTGGAATGATGTAGAAAAGTTAAAAATCCATAGAAATAAAATGTGTGAAAGGTCTGTCGTTTACGGCAGGCTTTTTTAGTTTCGCTTTTATATAAGAAGACTCGAACATATTTTTGTATAAAATAAACAAATGTTCGGAAAACGATTGTTTGTACCGTTTTATCGGACTTAATATAGGATATAATACCAGTAAATCGAAAATATGTTTGGAAAATACGTTCGATAAATCGTGAGCCGGACATATGACAGGGAGGAAGATCTTATGTGGAATACAGAGAACAACAGGAAGGCAGTACTGGCAGATGGAAGATATGTGGAGACAGAGAGCAGGCATTCAGGGAAACAGAAGCTTTCTTCGGGCATGGCCATGATACTGGGGGCAGTTCTTACCTTGGAGATTATGATCGGCGGAGCAATGCTTTTTAATTTTGATTTCCACGGAGCAGATATCATTGCTGTTGTACTGGCTTTCATGGTATTATATTTTGCAGTAGTAGCATCACTGACGGATAAATAGGAACGGAGGAATCGGGATGCCGAGGGTTTTTAACCAGAAAATAAAAATTTTATATCTTATGCGTGTTTTTCTGGAACAGACCGATGAAGAACATCCCATGTCAGTGAAGGAGCTGATTACCTATCTTAATAATCTGGGGATCAGCGCAGAGCGGAAGACCGTGTATGATGATATTGAGACGCTGCGGAATTTCGGAATGGATATCCTGAATCGCAGGGAGAAACCGGCAGGGTTTTATCTGGCCAGCCGGGAATTTGAGCTTCCGGAGCTGAAGCTATTGGTAGATGCAGTGCAGTCCTCCAGATTTATCACCAGCAGGAAATCCCGACAGCTGATCGGGAAGCTGGAGAGTCTTGCCAGTGTTTATGAGGCGAGACAGCTGCGGCGGCAGGTTTTTGTGGAGAACCGGATCCGCACCATGAATGAGAGTGTATATTATAGTATTGATGAGATCCAACGGGCGCTGAACGAAGACAGGCAGATCTCTTTTCAGTACTGTGAATGGACTGTGGAGAAGGAATTACGGCTGAAGAAGAACGGGGAACGTTACCTGGTCAGTCCATGGGGACTGGTATGGCAGAATGAGAATTACTATCTGGTTGCCTACGATGAGAAATGCGAAAAGGTGAAGCATTACAGAGTAGATAAGATTTTGCAGATACAGATCGAGAACCAGCCCCGCGATGGTAAGGAGATCTTTAAGAATTATGATACAGGAGAGCTGACATCCAGAACCTTCGGGATGTTTGGCGGCAGAGAAGAAACGATATGTCTGGAGGCACATAACCGGCTGGTGGGAGTTGTGTTGGATCGTTTTGGCAGAGATATTATGATACACAGGAAGGATTCAGAACATTTCAAAACGCTGATTCGTGTAAACGTCAGCGGTCAGTTTTTTGGCTGGATAGCCAGTCTTGGACCGGATGCTGTAATCGCGTCACCGGAGGAGGTGCGCGAGGAGTACCGGGAATTTCTTGAGAAAAGTCTTTCTAATTACAAATGATAAATAATAAATAATGAATAATAACAGATTACAGGCAATTTTCATATCAGATATACAGGAATGATAGGGGAATTGCCTTTGTGATAACGGTTTTTGATAATATAAATGAGAAAAAATGAATAACAATGACTCTGGAAATACAAAATTGATATGGAAGATATATGTAAAAAAGATAATAGACATCGCGACGTTTAAGTGCTATAATAGCTCACGTCTCTTAGAAGGGAACATTTTGCCGATAGAAAAAACGGCGGAACATGGACGGTGAAGATATGACTGTAAAAGCAAGAATGCTGAAGCTTCTGGAGCAGCACGAGAATGAGCTGATATCCGGAGAAGCGGCAGCAGCAGAACTGAATTGCACAAGGGCAGCCATCTGGAAAGCTGTGAAATCCCTTCGGGAAGAGGGATATACCATAGAAGCAGGACCAAACAAGGGTTATGTGCTTCGGGGTGGCAGCCGGTTATCCGAAGAAGGGATACGGCTTTACCTTGAGCATCCGGATGTATCGGTAAAGATATACCGGGAACTGGATTCTACGAACAGAGCAGCCAGGGAGGCTGCATTTTCCGGAGAAGCAGGTCATGGTGCACTGATACTGGCACGCAGACAGAAAAGCGGAAGAGGCCGCAGAGGCCGGAGTTTTTATTCCCCTGAAAATGCAGGAATCTATATGAGTATCGTTCTAAGACCAGAGCGGACTTTAAAGGAGGGACTCCTGATCACAACGTCAGCAGCAACTGCGGTACATCGTGCAGTGAAGAAGATCTGCGGGATCGACCTGGGTATTAAATGGGTCAACGATCTGTACTTTCATGATAAGAAAGTATGCGGGATACTGACAGAGGCTTCCACAGATTTTGAGAGTGGAAACATAGAGTTTGCGGTCGTTGGAATCGGACTGAATCTGTATCAGCCGGAGGGAGGCTTTCCGGAGAATATACAGGAAACAGCCGGAGCATTGTTTGGAAGCAGGAAGGAAGCGGAACATATAAACTGTAGTCTTCTTGTGGCGGAGATCGTCAATCAGCTTCTTGTGGAAGTGGAAACTCCGGAACTTTCCAGAGAATATACAGAAAATAATATCATTCCTGGAAATATGATCGTCATTACAGACGGACAGCGTACACGTGATGCTTATGCGAAAGAGATCGCCTCTGATGGGCGTCTGCTTGTAAGAGAACAGGATGGCTCAGAAACCCTGCTTTCTTACGGGGAAGTATCTGTACGCAAAAAGTCCGAATAGGAACTGTCAGTACTGAATTGTCTATTTTGTATAAAAAAAACATTCTTTTTTGTGCAAAACAGGCAAAAATAATATTGACATTCTGGAAATGCGGAGTAAAATAAAGTCAACTACAAGGCGTGGTCATACCAATTATAAAAAGATGCGATCAGCGCCAAGAGAAAAGGAGGGAGAAAAACGGGAGATTTATCAAGTACACTGGCAGAAGAACTAAACAGTAAGACAGCCTTCACCATTCCGGCGTTTGGTGGAATACCAATTGCAGAATGCGTGGTAGTCACATGGGTCATCATGGCGGTTCTTGTGATTCTGTCTCTGATCTTAGTTCGGAATCTCAGTGTGGAAAATCCGGGTAAGAAGCAGCTGCTTCTGGAGACCGGGGTAAGTTTTCTTCAGGATTTCTTCATGGGTATCCTTGGAGAAGAAGGCAAACAGTATGTGCCTTATTTGATGTCAACCGTAATTTACATCGGAATAGCCAATATCGCAGGCGTATTTGGTTTTACACCACCAACGAAGGACATGAACGTTACCATTGCGCTGGCGCTGATGAGCATTATTCTGATCGAGTATGCAGGCTTTCATAAAAGGGGACTGAAGGGTTTCCTGAAAAGCTTTGCGGAGCCGGTTCCGATCATGCTTCCGATCAACATTCTGGAAATAGCGATCAGACCTACATCTCTCTGCATGCGGTTGTTCGGTAATGTTCTGGGAAGCTTCGTAGTTATGAAGCTGCTGGAGTTTGTTTGTCCGGCCATTCTTCCCATACCATTCAGCCTGTATTTTGATTTCTTCGACGGATTCATACAGGCGTATGTATTTGTATTCTTAACATCCTTGTTCATTAAGGAAGCAATTGAGTAGTGAAGCGGAAGATCCGCTTGATCTAAAAATGAAAAAAATGTATTTTACAGGAGGAAAAAACTATGTTAATCGCAATTGGTGCAGCTATCGCAGTTCTTACAGGTATTGGAGCAGGTATTGGTATCGGTCTTGCAACATCTAAAGCAGTAGAAGCTATCGCAAGACAGCCGGAGGCAGAGAGCAAGATCAGTAAAGCACTTCTTCTTGGATGTGCTCTTGCAGAGGCAACAGCTATTTACGGTTTCGTAATCGGTCTTCTGATCATCATCATGCTTGGCTAATAGGTAAAGACGAGATACTAATTCAGGATTAAGAGAGGCAGGTGGACCAGGTGATTAAAATTGATATCAACCTTGTCTTTACTATTATAAACCTGATCGTTCTTTATCTTTTAATGAAGAAGTTCCTTTTCGGCCCGATCATTGGTGTTATGGAGAAGAGAAAAGCCATGATCGATGAGCAGTTTGCTTCAGCAGAGAAGACAACCACTGAAGCAAACCAGCTGAAAGGACAGTATGAGGATGCACTGAAATCTGCGAAGGAGGAATCCTTCAGTATTGTAGAGCAGGCTAAGGACGAGGCAAAAGTACAGGCAGACAGCATCGTGAAGAGAGCTAATGATCAGGCTGGTCAGATTCTTGAGAAAGCAAGAAGAGATATCAGCACTGAGCAGGAAGCTGCTATGAAAGCGATGGAAGGCAAAGTGGCTGAGCTGGCAATGGATGCAGCATCCAGAATCATGGGAAAAAAGAACGACGAAGCACAGGATATGTCCCTATATGACCAGTTTTTAGAAGGAGCAGGTGATCCTCATGACAGAGACGTCCATTAATTATGCAAAAGCATTATACGGTCTTTCTGTCCCGGGGGAGGCAATCTGCGAAACAGGAAGGATTTTTAAGAATACACCTGAGATAGGTAAGATGCTTGAAAATCCACTTGTTTCCCTCAAAGAAAAAGAACAGGTAATAGAGCGGATTTTTCCGCAGGAAATGAAGAGCTTTCTTAAAGTAACGTGTAAGTATCAGAAGATTGACAGAATCGGAGAGATCCTTGAAGCTTATGATGCTTACAGCCGGGAACAGAAAGGAATTCTCAAGGCAGAGCTTCTTTATGTAACACGTCCTGCCGAAGAGCAGGAAAATAAGATGAAGGAGTTTCTCCGTAGCCAGTTTTCTGCCAGAGAAGTGGAACTTACCCTTACAGAGGATAAAAGCCTTGTAGGTGGATTTGTTCTCAGGGCAGGAGATCGTGAGTACGACTGGAGCCTCATCGGACGTTATAAGAAACTGAAACAGAAATTAACCCGGAGGTGAAATTGAATTGGGTGCAATAAATCCAGATGAAATCATTTCGATTCTCAAGGAAGAAATAAAGAACTATGACGAAATCAGCAAGGACCAGGAAGTAGGCACTGTCATCTCCGTGGGAGATGGTATCGCAACTGTTTATGGCATCGATCATGCCATGTACGGTGAGGTCGTGACCTTCGAGAATGGTCTGAAAGGTATGGTACAGGATGTCCGTGCCAACAGCATGGGATGTATTCTTTTCGGAAAGGATACAGGAATCAAGGAAGGCACCAAGGTTGCCAGAACTGGTAAGCAGGCAGGTATTCCGGTAGGGGATAAATTTATCGGAAGAATCGTGAACGCACTTGGTGAGCCTATTGATGGAAAGGGAGAGATCCAGGCAGAGGAATACCGCCCGATCGAGAACCCGGCTCCTGGAATCATCGACCGTAAGTCTGTAACTGTACCTCTGGAAACAGGAATCCTTTCCATTGATTCCATGTTCCCGATCGGCCGTGGACAGCGAGAGCTGATCATCGGCGACAGACAGACAGGTAAAACATCCATCGCAACCGATACGATCATCAACCAGAAAGGTAAGGATGTGATCTGTATCTATGTTGCCATCGGACAGAAAGCTTCTACCGTTGCAAAGGTAGTTTCCAATCTTGAAAAATACGGTGCAATGGAGTATACAACCGTATTCTCCGCAACAGCCAGCGACTGTGCACCGCTTCAGTATATTGCTCCTTATGCTGGTACTGCTCTTGCAGAGTATTTCATGTATCAGGGTAAAGACGTACTGATCGTATATGATGATCTTTCCAAGCATGCAGTGGCATATCGTGCATTGTCACTTCTGCTTGAGCGTTCTCCGGGACGTGAGGCATATCCTGGTGACGTATTCTATCTTCATTCCAGACTTCTGGAGCGTTCCAGCCGTCTGAGTGAAGAGGCAGGCGGCGGATCCATTACGGCACTTCCGATCATCGAGACACAGGCCGGTGATGTATCTGCATACATTCCTACAAACGTAATTTCCATCACAGATGGTCAGATCTTCCTGGAAAGTGATCTGTTCTTCTCAGGTATGCGTCCGGCAGTCAATGTTGGTCTTTCCGTATCCCGTGTTGGTGGTGCTGCACAGACCAAGGCTATGAAGAAAGCTTCCGGTAGTGTACGTATCGACCTGGCACAGTACAGAGAGATGGAAGTGTTCACCCAGTTCAGTTCAGATCTGGATGAGGCTACAACTGCACAGCTGAAATACGGAAGCTGTCTGATGGAGCTTCTGAAACAGCCGCTCTGCAGCCCGTTAAGTCTTCATCAGCAGGTAATTACTCTCTGCGTTGCGACTCACAAGCTGATGGTAGATGTAGAAAAGAAAGAGATCAAGAAATATCAGAAGGATCTTCTGGAGTACTTTGATAATGTATATCCTGAGATCGGCAAAGAGATCGAGACTACAAAGCAGCTCTCTGATGAGCTTGTAGAGAAAATCGTAAAGGCGGCAGAAGAATTCAGAGATAAGAGCAGGTAGGTGTTGATATGGCAAATGCAAAAGAAATACAGACTCGTATGAAAAGCATTCAGGACACCATGAAGATCACCAATGCGATGTACATGATTTCTTCTTCCAAGATGCAGAAGGCCAAGAAGATCCTGCAGGACACGGAACCATATTTCTATAATATGCAGGCTGCCATTGCCAGGATCCTCCGTCATATGCCGGACATCCAGCATCCTTTCTTCAGTGAGCGTCATCTTGTTCCGAAAGAAGAAAGAAAAGTAGGAACTATCGTCATTACAGGCGATAAAGGTATGGCTGGTGCATACAATCATAATGTACAGAAAATGACAGAAGACTTCATGGAAGAAGTACCGGGACATCATAAACTGTATGTCCTGGGTATGGTAGGGCGTCAGTATTTCGGCAAGAGAGATGTGGACATGGACGGTAGTTTCCACTATACTGTGCAGAAACCGACCATGCACAGAGCACGCCTTATCACTGAAGAGATCGTACGGGCATTTCTGGAAAGAGAGCTGGATGAGATTCACATTGTTTATACACAGATGCAGAATGCAATGGCAATGGAGAATGTGAATATGCAGCTTTTACCGCTGAAAAAAGCTGATTTTAAAATGGGGCAGGTTCCGGCAGATATTTATCAGGAGGAGATTGTGTTATCTCCGTCTGCAGATGTGCTTCTGGATACCATGATCCCGAACTATCTTACAGGTGTGATCTATGGATGTCTTGTAGAGGCATATGCCAGTGAGAATAATGCGAGAATGACAGCAATGCAGTCCTCTACAGATAACGCGAAAGCTATGCTGAAGGATCTTTCCATTCAGTATAACCGTGCGCGTCAGGCTGCGATCACGCAGGAGATCACCGAGGTTATCAGCGGTGCTAAAGCACAAAAAAGGAAGTGATGACTATGAATAAAGGTAAGATTGTACAGGTTATGGGACCTGTTGTAGACGTTGTTTTTGAAGACGGACAGCTTCCTGATATCAAGGATGCCCTTGAAGTCGAGAACAACGGTAAGAGATGCGTTATGGAGGTGTCCCAGCACCTTGGAAATAATATCGTACGCTGCATTATGCTGGGAGCCAGTGAGGGCCTGCAGCGAGACAGAGAAGTAACAGCTACCGGAAGTGGTATCAAGGTTCCGGTTGGAGATAAAACACTTGGTCGTCTGTTCAATGTTCTCGGAGATACCGTAGACGGCGGAGAATCCCTGGACGGTGAGGAGCATTGGGTCATCCATCGTGATCCGCCTTCATTTGAAGAGCAGAAACCGGCAGTTGAGATCCTGGAAACAGGTATCAAGGTTATCGACCTTCTTGCTCCATATGCAAAAGGTGGTAAGATTGGTCTGTTCGGTGGTGCCGGTGTTGGTAAGACAGTCCTTATCCAGGAGCTGATCCAGAATATCGCTACCGAGCATGGCGGATATTCTATTTTCACCGGTGTCGGAGAGCGTTCCCGTGAAGGTAATGATCTTTGGAGCGAAATGAAAGAATCAGGCGTTCTCGAGAAGACAGCCTTAGTGTTCGGACAGATGAACGAGCCGCCAGGAGCACGTATGCGTGTTGCTGAGACAGGACTTACCATGGCAGAGTATTTCCGTGATCAGGAGCACAGAGACGTACTTCTTTTCATTGATAATATCTTCCGTTTTGTACAGGCAGGATCTGAGGTTTCCGCTCTGCTTGGACGTATGCCGTCCGCAGTAGGATATCAGCCTACACTGGCAACTGAGATGGGTGAGCTTCAGGAACGAATCGCATCCACCAAGGAAGGATCTGTTACATCTGTACAGGCTGTATATGTACCGGCCGATGACTTAACTGACCCGGCTCCGGCAACAACATTCGCCCATCTGGATGCAACAACCGTTCTTTCCCGTAAGATCGTTGAGCAGGGTATTTATCCGGCTGTAGACCCACTTGAGTCTACTTCCCGTATCCTGGAGGCAGATATTGTCGGTGAGGAACATTACGAAGTAGCACGTAGAGTACAGGAGATTCTTCAGAAATATAAAGAGCTGCAGGACATCATTGCTATTCTTGGTATGGAAGAGCTCTCAGAGGAAGATAAGCAGACTGTATTCCGTGCAAGAAAGATCCAGAAATTCCTTTCCCAGCCATTCCATGTAGCTGAGAACTTTACCGGTATCAAAGGTAAATACGTACCGCTGAAAGAGACGATCCGTGGATTCAAGGCAATCATTGATGGTGAGATGGATGAGTATCCGGAGAACGCATTCTTCAACGTCGGAACCATTGACGATGTAATTGCAAAAGCAAAAGCCGAGGAGAACCGGCAGTAAGGAGCGGCTATGAGTGAGACATTTGGCCTGGAGATCTATGCCAGTAATAAACGGGCTTATGCAGGACGTGCTCAGAAGCTTGTAATCCCGGCTGTAGATGGTGAGGAAGGATTCCTTGCTCACCATGCCAATGTGGTAGCAGCGATCATTCCGGGAGAGATGCGTTTTGAGGATGCAGAAGGCAAGGAGCATGTTTTTGCTGTGAGCAGCGGATTTGTTGAGATGATCAACAACCGTGCTAAGCTGTTCTGCCTCAGTGTAGAGAGTCCGGAGGAGATCGATATCCGCCGTGCCCAGGAAGCAAAGGATCGTGCAGAAGAGCAGCTTCGCCAGAAACAGAGCATCATGGAATATCACAGAAATCAGCTGGCTCTTGCAAGAGCGATGACACGTCTTAAGGTTACACATAAGCAGTAAATAGTTAAAATTATAAATACAAAAAACACCTTTTAGGTGCTACACTGTTTATACAGAAAGCATGTAAAGGGTGTTTTTTTATAAGAAAAAGAAGGGGAAAAGAAAATGAATAGAAAAAAGATGAAAAAGCTTATGGGAAGCTGTCTGTTGCTGTTAGGTCTGATGCTGATTTCTACATTTTCAGTAAGCGCAGCAACGAAAAATCCAACAAAGGTCAATCTTAGAATAGGAAGCAGCAGACAGAATGTTTACAAATCCTATGATGTTACAGGAGACAGCAAGGTAGATCAGTTTAACATTGCACTTGGACTGAATGGTAAGCTTGACAAGAAGGACAGCAACGGATATTACAACAATATTTTTATCAGTATCAATGATAAAACATACATCATGAAATCAGCAACTTATTTCTATGGTGCAAAAGCCAGTCTCTATACACTGGCAAATGGTAAACCGTATCTTTATATTGATGCGATAACAGATAATGATTATCATGCAGTATGTGGACTTTTTAATTACGATAAAAGTAAGAAGAAAATGGTAACAGCTGTTAATTTTACGACATTATTTAACGGATATGCCGCACACTGCAGTGGCGATATTGTAAAGATCAGTGGAAATACAATAAAAGTTCGCTATGGACTGATGTGCTATTCTCTCGGTGGATGTACGATCACTTATAATTATACATACAAAAATGGAAAATTATTACGTACATCCTACTACGGAACTCTTGTGAATATTTCCAAAGGACAGCACCTGACGAAACTTCTTACTGCAAAAAGGACTCTGACAGCTTACAAAGCTCCGGGAACTACCCAGAAAGCCTTTACGATCAAAAAAGGTGCTCCAGTGAAGATCATGCAGGTCTGGAGAAAAGGTAACAGTATGTACATTAAGCTTATGTACGGCGGCAGCTATGGATGGATCAAAGCAGCAACTGCCAATACATCACAGCAGTTTTCAGATGTAGTGTATGCAGGCTGAGAATCATAACTGACTGAAAGTAAATATAATAAAACACCCTTAAAATAAAAAACGCTATCAGTAATCTGGAGAACTGAATGTATATTCAGTGTATTACAGAGAGGGCTGATAGCGTTTTTTATTGAATTAAGTAAGTCTCATGCCGGATTGCAAATATCCGCTGGACTTGTGTGGCTGCAATATTTATTGTAATGAGGAATCTGGAGTATTTTCTTTATCAGAGGTATCATCGTTTTTATGAGCAGCTTCTGTACGGGAAGTTGGAACAACATTTCCAGGGAGAGCTTCAGCAGAATTTCCGGCTGTCTGGTCAGGGGCAGTATTAACGTCAGAATCTGCTGGCTGCTGATAAGGCCGGTACGGTTCCCAGTAATGTTCATCTTTATCTGACCCATCCTCGCTCAGGTTTTTCTTCTGCTGGGAAAGAAGATAAACACCGGCAGCAATGATACCTGCGGCAATGACCATCTGTGGAAGACCGTGACAGATCTCATATACATAGTCAGCAAATTTATCCGGTACGATGATGCACAGGAGACTTGAAAAACGGCTCCACAGAATGCTGACACCGAAGATGATCAGAATCCATGCAGTGAGGGAACGATGCTGCTTGAGAAGCGTTCCGACATCACCGGAAAGCTGATCCATATGAAGAATGTAATTATCTTCTACAGAATAAAACTCATCCTCAGAAAGTGACTTCAGGTTATGAACATTGAAGAAACTGTAAAACCATACGATCGGCAGGATCATAGTGAGCCATCCCATACCGGATATGGAAGCCAGAGCAATGGAACCCCAGAACAGCGTCATAATGCTGATTCCCTGTTTTTTGAATCCCATGTACATTTCCCCGGCACCGGGGATCAGAGAAAAAATAAATACCCAGAAACCATGTTTTTGTTTTTTCATATATTATTTGCCTCCGTTTATAATTTTATTCGTAAGTTCACCGAGATTATCACTGATCTTCCGGGAATTTTCGGAAAGATGAATGCCTACCTGGTTTGAGAATCGATTTAATTCGGAACCGATATTAAAGGACGAAGAAATTTTTGTCTGCGTCTCCGGTGTTGGTTTTAAAGCAGTAAAATCTGCCTGTGATACAGAAAAAAGCATGATCAGAGCAATACCCATTCCAACTGCTGTACGAAGTCCGGCACAAAACAGTTTCATCCAGTAAGCAGTTTCGTGGATTTTTCTGGAAGCTCTGATTTCCGGTGAGGAAGCTTTTTTGAGGATTTCTGCCTGCAGGTAAGATGGTGCACGTTCGGAAACGGTATTTTCATCTTGAAGCAGCTGATCCAGACAGAAATCACATTGCTCCATATGCTCCAGAAACCGTGTCATTTCTTCGGTATTCATAGTTCCGTTCTGAAATTTTTTTAGTTCATTATCAGTTACATGCATCTAATCACTCCTTTCCAGCAGTGCCTTTAACATGGAGCGGGCACGGTAGATCTGCGTCTGTATGGTTTTTGTATTTTTGTTTTGGACTTCTGCGATTTCTGAAGCGGTTTTTTCTTCACAGAAATGAGCGGTAGCCACTTCCTTATAGGGACTTTTCAGATTAGAGCACAGACTGCGGATTCGATTCTGAAAATCTTTATCCAGACAGGCTTCTTCAGGAGATGCCTCGTTGTCATGGAGTTGATTGAAATAAGTGTCTTCAGTAGGAATGGTACGTCTGCCCGCAGCTTTGAGATGATCCAGACATTTGCGGACTGCGATCTTGCTGAGCCAGGCTTTTTCGTAGGTACCGTCAAAACGGGAGAGATTTTTGTAAGCGGAAAGAAAAACATCCTGGGTCAGATCCTCAGCATCAAAAGGATTGCCTACAGATTTCAGACAGATCGAATATATTAAATTTTGATAAGTGTGGATCAGGTATTCCAGATATTCTTCCCGTGAGATATAATCAGCTCCTTTCTCTTCCCGTTCACCTATTATAACGCGGGAGTCAGAAGAAAGACTTCAGCTTTTTTACAAAAAAATAGGAATTTTTATAGCAGGGTCGGAAAAATTGTTCTATACTATTAACGAAAAAAAGGAACAGCGACAGAAAGCGAGGATGAGACAGATGACAGAGACGAGACGCTTATATTACGAAGATGTATATAAAAAAGAATTTACGGCAAAGGTTCTGGAATGCAGGGAAGCGAAAAAAGGCTTTCACATTATTCTGGATGAGAGTGCTTTTTACCCGGAGGGTGGCGGACAGCCAAGTGATACCGGATATCTGAATGATGCAAAGGTCAGCGAAGTACATGAAAAAGACGGGGAGCTTCTTCATTATACAGATAAACCGCTGGAGCCGGACAGCGAAGTGACAGGAAAGATTGACTGGGCAAAGCGATTTGACCTGATGCAGCAGCACTCCGGTGAGCATATGGTCAGTGGCCTGATCCATGCGGCTTATGGTTATGATAACGTAGGCTTCCATATGGGAAGTGATACGATCACAGTAGATCTGAATGGTCCTTTGGATGAAACACAGCTGGCAGAGATCGAGCAGAAGACCAATGAGAAGATCTGGGAGGATTTCGAGGTAAAAATCTTATATCCGACACCAGAGGAACTGGAAAAAATTGATTACCGCAGCAAAAAAGAGCTTACAGGACAGGTACGTATCGTGGAGTTTCCAGGTGTGGATATCTGTGCATGCTGCGGAACACATGTGACACATACCGGAGAGATCGGTATGGTGAAGCTCCTTTCTGTGGAAAAATTCCGCGAGGGTGTCCGAATTGAGATGATCTGCGGAAAACGTGTTCTCGATTATCTCAACATGGTCAATGAACAGAATCATCAGATTTCAGTGAAGCTTTCTGCAAAAATGGACAAGACTGCCCAGGCTGTATCCCGACTTCAGGAAGAGAATTTCCGTCTGAAAGGTCAGGTAGGACAACTGGTAGACGATATGTGCAAAAAAGAAGCAGAGCGTTATGCAGGAAGTGGCAGTGTGCTGATCTTTATGGACGGGCTTGACGCAGACAGTGTGCGTAAGCTGGCAGATGCAGTGACACAGACATGTGCCGGATGCTGTGCGGTATTTTCCGGAAATCCGGACGGAACCTATAAGTATGCAATGGGTGAAAAGGATGGAGATCTCCGTCAGTTTACCAAGGATATGAATGCTGCATTAAATGGACGTGGCGGTGGAAAACCGTTCTTTGTGCAGGGGTCTGTACAGGCAACGGAGAAAGAAATTCGAAGATTTTTTGAGCAGTGATGGAAATGTTTGGAGAATGTCATGCACATATATTTCTCAATGGATATGACTACAGAAAAGCTGTTGAGGAACAGAAAAATGGTCCAAGGGACGAACTGATACGTTTACATCTGGAAGAATACCGGAAAAGAGGAATTCGTTTTGTACGGGACGGAGGAGACCATTATGGCGTATCGAAGCGCACGGCCGAGCTGGCACAGGAATATGGAATCGATTACCGTACGCCGGTTTTTGCCATTTATAAAGAAGGCCATTATGGCAGGATCGTGGGAAAAAGCTTCTCAAATATGAAGGAATATCACAGAAGAGTTCTGGAAGCAGCAGAAGCGGGCGCAGATTTTATCAAGATCATGACGACCGGTTTGCTGGATTTCTCGGATCATGGAAAGATCACGGGAACACCTCTGGAAGTTTTGGAAGTAAAAGAAATGGTACATATTGCCCATGAGGAAGGTTTTGCTGTGATGAGCCACACCAATGGTATATATGGTGTGCAGGCAGCTATAGAGGCTGGTGTTGACAGTATTGAGCATGGGAATTATATGAATAAAGAAACGCTCACTATGCTGGCAGACAGTAACAGTGTGTGGGTGCCTACACTTGTAACTGTCCGGAATCTGATGGGCTGTGGAAGATTCGAGGATGCAGTTTTAAGAACAATCACTGAGACCGGAGAACGGAATCTTAAGATGGCTTTTGAGAAAAAAATCCACGTAGCTGTGGGAAGTGACGCCGGTGCATACCGGGTTCTGCACGGCAAGGGTGTGGAGGATGAGTGCAGAGCCTTTTTTGACATACTGGGTGATACACCGGAGGTACGAAGATGGATGGAAGACGGAGAAAAAAGAATCCGGAACGTCTTCCGTCACGGGTCTTCGAATTTAATACAGGAATAAATATTGGAGGTGCGGGATTTCGCAGGGTTAAAAGTGACCTTGAGATCCGCACCTTTTTCCATTGCACTGGAAGAAAGATCCTGAGCGTTTTCACGGTCACAGAGGATATTCACACCATCATAGGTCTGGATCAGCACTGTGTTGGCAGTTGTTCCGAGGATGGTGCCGGTCACGGTGGAAGTAATATTGCGGACGGAAAGCGTATCGGGATCTTCGCCTGTGATACCGCGGATTTTCATGCCGCTTGTGGATTCGCCGTTAAATTTACCAGTATAAATGATATTTACATAGGAACCGGGAGCCATGCCGCCTTTAAAATATACGGGAGCAGAAGAAAGCGGGATGTTAAGCTCGGAACCGGTAGTCTGTGGAATAACGGTCATGGTATTTGTGCTGACACTTACGATCCGGGCACGAAGATGGTGTTCTTTTTTCTTCGGTTCCGGAGATGGTGTCGGAGTTGCCTCGGGAACATTCAGAGGTTCTGTATCAGAAACGCTGATCACTTTGGTAAAGCTTCCGTCGTATTGTTTGTCATCGACCATAGAGGTATTGATGAATTTGCCGCGGAAATGAACATAGACCCATCTGCCAGCCTTGATGCCTTTTTTGTAGTACTGATTTACACCGGTTACAGGGAATGTTACGGTGTTACCCTTCTCTGTTACCATAACAAGCGCATTAGCTGTGAGTTTTTTTATTTTTCCCTTCAGGGTGCGGTCTTCCAGAGGGGTTTCGTTGTGATACTGATCGGTTACTTTTACAGGGGAGATCGTGCTGATATCTGTTCCGGAAAGCTGTCCCTCGTAAATCACGCTGACATTATCGCTGAGAACGATGCCATATTTGCACTCCAGTCTTGTCTGTGAAACATCGAAAACATAGGTTTCACCGTTGCTGGAAATCGTAAGATTTGTTCCGTCAAAGTCCTGAAGACTGCCGGAAATCTCATCCATATAAACACGTTCTTCCTGAGAAGAAGCCTGTTCATCCTGACCGGAAGCCTGTGAAGCAGCAGTGTCTGAAATTTTGTCCTGAAGGGAAATAATATGATCATCAACATGATCGATGCTACAGCCGCCCGCAAAAAGAGAGAGGCCGAGAATCATACATGCAGCAGAGAGTTTTTTCATTTGTTTGTGTCCTCCGACCTGGAATAACGGTCAGTCCTGTTTTTCTGTAGAGCTATGGGATTCCGGTACCGGTGCAAAATCAAAGATCTGGCGAAAAGAATCCCATTGCTCACGGCTGTCTATTCCATGGTTGATCAGGCCGGTGCATTCAGTACAGGCATTAGTATCCAGATAATTCTTATAATAAATATGATAGGGATTTTTGTCGTTTGTTTCCTGTGGATCGTTCATCTGATAGGTCTCCTTATATTTGATAAGGATTAGTATATGAAGACAGGAAAGATATTATGTAAGATACAGGTATTATAGCAAAAAGAAATCGGGATTTCTACAGGGATTTACAGAAAATCCCTGTAATTATTGATGAGGCGGCCGGTTTACTGAAAACGTGTTCCCATAGGCTGGACGCGGAACCAGTAAGTATAAAAATAGCGAAAACCAAGAGAGTGGTACAGTTTTTCTGCGGAATCGTTATTTTTTACAACCTGAAGATAAGCATGGCTTGCACCTCTTTTTTTGCCTTCGCGAAGAAGTCCTGTGCAGATCTGGCGCGCATAGCCTCTGCGTCGGTAATCCTCCCGCACATGAATCGCGTAGATACCGATATAGTCACGATCCAGAATACCAAGACCGGTGGCAATGATCTGACCGTTTTTTGTGATGGAGGCACAGACAGTTTCCTTGAGAATCGCGCGGTACATGGACGGAACGACACTTCTGTGTACAGGATTCGTGGTTCCCTTGAGGTCAAAAAGACTGTGAATCCAGAAATCAGGGATCTCATTGGTAAAAAGAACATCTGTGACAGGGGCATCCAGGACTGCATCATCCAGATCAACGGTCATAACATTGGTAACGTGTTGGATTGAGTAGCCGCGGTTTTCCAGCATATAGTCAAAATCAGAAGAAACAAGAGGGCTGATCTTGAAGATCGCGGGAGTTCCGAGACGCCGATAGACCTGCTCGCAGTAGGGGATTTTTTCCCGCCATGGGAGAGTGGAGGTGCCGAACTGCTCCACACTGTTGGTTCTGTGTGTATAAAAATAAGAAAAACGGAGGATCCAGCCATCGTAAAGCTCCATTTTATGAGATGGCCATGCGTTCAGTGACATATCCTCGATTTTTTTGATTGCTTTTTCCATAGTATGATATCACCTTTCTGATGTAATTGACGAATAAAGTTTCCCGGCAAGTATCTGGTGACCACGTGGTGTGAGATGAATCCCATCCGTGGTTATGGAATCTGCACCGGAACGGGAGGCTTCCTGAGCCAGGGCATCCTGCAACGGGACAAAAACAGCTCCATGCTTCTGGCTGATCTTTTGGATCTGACCGGACATTTGTAAAAGAAGTGGTTTCCAGGCAGCGTAATATTGTGGACACGAAAAGATAAACGGTTCCAGAAAAAAGAGCCTGCGGTATCGGGCACCGGTATTTTTTCTGTCAGAAAGCAGACGGGCAAGCTGTTCGTACTGCTCAGAAAATTTCTGCATCAGAAGCTGCTGCTGTCCGGATGTGCGGCGGGTGTTCATCATAATGCCAATGTCGTTGATTCCAATAAGAACTGTGATGATATCAGGATCGGTCGCCTGAAGCCAGGAAGGAGCATGATGCAAAAGCTTCTCCAGGGTAAGGCCGTCGATTCCTTTGTTTATAACAGAAAAATTCTGACTGGTATCTGAAAGCATCCGGGAAAGTTCTTTCACATATCCGTTTCCCAGCGGATTAGGAAAGAAAAGCCGGCCGCAGTCTGTAATGCTGTCGCCCAGGCATAAAAGCTGAGTCATAGGAGTTCCTTCTTTCGCATTTTGTGATTTGATAGTAGCACTTACAACCACTGTGGTCAAGCGCATGAAATCCCGGAAAATGCGTAAAAAACGAATAAACATGAAAAACATGAAATTTTTTAAAAAAAATTAAAAAAAGTACTTGCATTTTGAAAGAAAGTGTTATATACTAACGAAGTCGGTTGAGGGAAACAACAAAAAACGAAATCAAACGACAGAAACAAATGAATATGGCCAGTTGGTCAAGGGGCTAAGACGCCGCCCTCTCACGGCGGAAACACGGGTTCGATTCCCGTACTGGCTACTAAGCGAAAGCAGTTGGAAGTCGCATTCCTACTGCTTTTTTCGTTGCCTGGAAAAACGTGAAATATGCAGGTGTAATCAAAACAAATGTTCCGGATTGCTTTTGCGGAGAATTTCAGGGCGTGTCAGAATTTGTCGAACGAAAATGCTGGACAAAGCGCAGACAGACATCTATAATAAATTTTACCAGAGATCTTCTGGTATCGATCACCGCCAGATCAGGCGGGAATTTCCACTTTTATTATAACTGAATCATTATTTTTGTGGGAAGGGGGCGCGTATGTCTTTTTACAGAGCTTTACCCGTGGTAATTTCTGCAATGGCAGTCTGGATGGACTTTAAGAGTGCATCGGTGGACAATGGCTGGATTCTTTTTTCTTTTGTGACAGGATTTCTTATTCAGTTTACAGAAAAAGGTCTGAGAGGTGGATTTGTATTTCTGGCAGGAGCTTCGACTCCGGTTATCATTCTTGGGATATTATTTATATTCCGGATGCTTGGTGCCGGGGATATCAAGCTTTTATGTGCACTTGGTGGGATCATGGGTCCACGGACAGTTGCAGAATGTATTTTTTATTCGTTGCTTGCAGGAGCAGGCATTTCTATGGCAATTCTTATTTCTACAGGCGGTATCCGCCAGAGATTCCTTTATTTTTTTCGGTATATGAATGAATTTTATGTGACAGGGGAAATGCATCCTTATTACAGGAAGGGAACAGAATTTCCGGAAAATTTTCATTTTACGGTACCGATATTCTTAAGCGCAGTGCTTTATGCAGGAGGTGTGTATTGAAGAAAAACATATTTGCAGTCTGTGATCTGGAAGTAGATTATGCTTTTAACTTTATGGACTATCTGAACCAAAAGAAGAATCTTCCCTTTGAGATTCAGGCATTTACCACGGCGGAGAGTCTGATCGCCTACGGAAAAGAAAATCATATTGAGTTGCTGCTGATTTCTGATAAGGCGATGAGGAGAGAAGTTCGTGAGCTTGGAATCGGAAAGATCATTATTCTTTCGGAAGGAGTACATCCGCCGGAACTGGATCAGTATTCAAGTGTGTACAAATATCAGTCATCTTCTGATGTAATACGGGAAGTGATGGCCTGCTATGGAGAAGAGAAAGCACTGAATCCGGTGGATTTTCCTGCATTAAAAAAGACAATGGATATTATAGGTGTTTATTCACCGCTTGGCAGATGTCTGAAAACCTCTTTTGCGCTTGCACTTGGACAGATACTGGCTAAGGAACGGGCCGTTCTTTATCTGAATCTTGAAGAATATTCCGGATTTGAGGAACTTCTGGGAAAGAAATTTCCTACAAATTTAAGTGACCTTTTTTATTACGTGAGACAGGGAAATGAAAATCTTATTCACAGAATGAACGGAATGATCCAGACTGTAAATAATCTGGATTTCATACCACCTGTACGGACTCCTTCGGATATTCGTACAGTATCCTGGAAAGACTGGGAACAACTTTTGCAGGAGATAACACTGCACAGCTCTTATGAGGTGCTGATCTTGGATATCGGAAGCGGTGTAGATGAGGATTTTCAGCTTCTGGAGCTGTGCGGAAAAATCTATATGCCGGTTCTTAAGGATGCAGTATCTGTGTGTAAGATGACGCAGTTTGAAAATCTTCTGCGTATCTGGAATAAAGATACGATACTGGAAAAAACAGAGAAGCTGCACCTGCCTTTTCACATGGAGAATATATCTTCGGAATCTTATGTAGAACAGCTTGTATGGAGTGAACTTGGTGATTATATACGCAAACTTCTGAGAAAGGACTGACCATGAACAGAGAAAAATTCCGGGAAATACATGATCTTCTTATGGAACAGCTGGATGTGTCCAGAGAATTGTCCGATGACGAGATTCTGGAGGTGATCGATGATCTGATACTGAATCAGACAAGAAAAGAATTTTTTTCGCTGAAAGAGAAAGTGGAGCTTCGGCAGGAACTGTTCTGTTCCGTGCGAAAGCTGGATGTACTGCAGGAGCTGATCGAAGATGAAAGCGTTACAGAGATTATGGTCAATGGACCGGATGCGATCTTTGTGGAACGTAATGGAAAACTGACCAGATGGAATAAGACATTTACCTCCAGGGAAAAGCTGGAAGATGTAATCCAGCAGATCGTTGGAAGGTGTAATCGTGTTGTGAATGAATCTTCGCCGATTGTGGATGCAAGACTGGAGAATGGGGCGCGTGTCAATGCAGTTGTGTATCCTGTGGCTCTGAATGGACCAATACTGACAATCCGGCGTTTTCCGGATGATCCCATTACGATGGAGAAGCTGATCTCCCTGGGGAGTATCACAGAGGAGTGTGCGGGATTTCTGAAAAAGCTGGTACAGGCTCGGTACTCCATGGTGATCGGCGGAGGAACAGGAAGTGGAAAAACAACTTTCCTGGGAGCTGTTGCAGAATACATTCCCAAAGATGAACGTCTGATCACAATCGAGGATAATGCAGAGCTGAAGATCCGGGGAATTGATAACCTGGTCTGCCTGGAGGCAAAAATGGCAAATATGGCAGGCGCAGCGGCGGTAACGATCCGTGACCTGATCAAGTCGGCTTTGAGAATGAGACCGGACAGAATAATTGTGGGAGAGGTGCGTGGCGGAGAGGCGGTAGATATGCTGCAGAGTCTTATATGTACTATATAATAATTATATATATAACGTATATAAGGATGGAAAATATA
>OLNJ01000081.1_pt1 | contig 90084 bp, 97 predicted proteins | sample 1672191 | NCBI WGS metagenome assembly OLNJ01 (sample SAMEA3136657, study PRJEB25190) | human gut metagenome | biome: human gut; feature: human-associated habitat; material: faeces | place: Austria | collected 2013
CGAATTTGTAAAAAACGCATTCAAAAAGTGCTCATGTTGTCATCCTTTTTTCTTATAAATAGTTCTTCTTATCTTCTTTCTGACTCATACATGCAACACTATTACAATCAAAACTTGTCATGAAATAATACTGACAAACTATAAATACTGACAACAAAATGTCACTATTGAATGTCGTCAAAACCATCATATCAATCGCTTGTCCAAACCACCCATTGTATATATAATAATACGTGAAAGGGGATGATACAGAGTGTCTAAGAAATCCGGATTAACAAAAAGACAGAAACTTATCATTGAGATGTTAGCAGCTTTTAATGCTGACGATCCAATTACAATACAGGCAATATCAGAAAAACTGAAATTAAGTTCAAGAACCGTATTAAGAGAAATGCCTCGCATCAACGAATGGTTTGAGGAGAATGACTTTAAACTAGTCAAGAAACCAAGAATCGGGATGTATGTGGATGAAGATACAGAAACAAGAAACTATATTAAAGAACTCGTAGATATGGATGAGAACAAGCCAGTATACAGTAAAGCAGATCGCCAGATGATCATATTACTTGAACTGTTAACGATCAACGAACCACTCAAATATTTTTACTTTACATCCCTTTTTCATATTTCGGATGCAACATTAAGCAACGACCTGGAAGAGGTTGAAACATGGCTTGATCACTATAATCTGACTCTTTACCGAAGACCGGGAATGGGAATTTACTGGGAAGGAAAAGAGGAAGATTACCGTCAGGCAGTGACAATGGTATTGAGACAAAAGTTAAGAGGACATTCCTTAAAAGTATTGTTTGATAAAGAAAAAAAACTCAAAGAACGAATGTTTCCGAATCTTACGCAAGAAGTGTTAGATGATACAAGAGATATCATTAAAAATATGCAGGGAGCGTTAGATATAGAATATACTGACCATTCCATTAGGCATTTAAGCTTGTATTTATTGATCACACAAAACAGGGTAAGAATGGGACATGAGATCAAAGAAGAGAAAGACGTCAGATCGATCACTCATTTACCAGAATATCAGATTGCAAAATGGCTGGGAGGCAAGTTAAGCAACTTTGAAGAACATCAGCTCTCACAAGGAGAAGTATATAACATAGCAATGCAGCTTTTGGCAGCGAAGATCTGGAAAAACAAAAGTGAGAATAAGATCGATGAAGAAAGTTTTAAAGTCAGGCAGTTGGTCATGCGGATCATTGCTGAGATGGAAATACTTTTAGAAATGGAATTTTTTGAGAATGCAGTGTTGATCGATGGATTATGTAATCATATGAAACCAGCGATCAATCGAATGAAACAAGGTGTATTTACGGAAAATCAATACATTGATTTTTTAGAAGAAAAATATTCCAAAGTTTATGTGGCAACGATCAAAGCGTGTGAGTTCTTAAAAGAAGAATTACATATAAAAAAACTCCCGGAAGGGGAGATGGGGTTTATCGCATTATACTTTTGTGTAGCGGTTGAACAGCAAAAAGATAAAGAAGAAAAGTTATCTGTTTATGTTGCCTGCCCACATGGAATTGGGACATCCCATATGCTAGCCGTTCATCTGAAGAAAGAATTTCCGCAGCTGATGGTACAAAAGATCATCTCGACAGCAGAGATCAAAGAAGAGGAGCTGATCGAAGAAGGAATTGATTTTATCGTTTCCACAGCAAAATTAAATCTGACATTTCCAAATGTCTATGTGAACTCTATTTTAACAGAGACAGATAAGAAAATGATCAATGCCATGATCAAAAATATCGACAAGAAGAAAAGAAAAAATCCCATAAAGACTGTAAAACCAGTCAAAAGGATTGGAAGAGAAGACATCGAGTATATGACACTTCTTGGAGAAGAGATCTTACAGGTATTAGATAACATTAAAATATCAACAGGTGAAAACATTAAGAATAAGAAACAATTGATCGAATATGCAGGAGAATTATTTGCAAGAAATGAAACGACAGCAACAGAGATTACTTTTGCATTAAACAAACGCGAGAATATCGCAAGCACATTTATTCCGAGTATGAATGCATTATTTTTACATTGTGAAACAAAAGCCATCAGACATTGCAGATTTGGTTTTGTCTATTTAAATGATGAGATCATTGAAGATGGGCAGCCAATCAAGGGTGCGATCTTGATGCTTGTTCCACAGGGAGATGGAAGTAAGGCCTACCGTGAAGTTATGAGTGAAATAAGCGGGGCATTAGCCGAGAAAGACCAGATCATCACCTATTTATTCGAGAAAAACAGAAATGCAGTCGAGGCAGAACTTGAAACAAGCCTTGGCAACTATTACGAAAACAAAATGAAGAGAAGATAGAAAGCAAAAGGAGGATATTGTAAATGAAAAATGGATTACAAAAATTTGGTAAATTTTTAAGTGCAATGGTAATGCCTAATATCGGAGCATTCATTGCATGGGGATTCATTACAGCATTATTTATCGCAGATGGATGGATTCCAAATGCGAAGTTAGCATCAATTCAGCCATACATGTTAACATTCTTATTACCAATGCTAATCGCCTACACAGGTGGTAAACAGGTCGGTGGAGACCGTGGAGGAGTTATGGGTGCAATCGCAGTCATGGGTTGTATCGCCGGAGTTGGTGGATTTGATGGACAGCCAATGTTAATGGGAGCCATGGTAATGGGACCATTTGCAGGATGGGTCATCAAGAAATTTGATAAAGCAATGGACGGACATATGCCAGCCGGATTTGAGATGTTGATCAATAACTTCTCTGTTGGTATTTTAGGAATGATCGTAGCGATCATTGGATACTTTATCATTGGACCATTTATGTCAACCGTATTAGCAGTGTTAACAGCAGGAGTTAACGTACTTGTAAAAGCAAAATTAATACCTTTAGCAGCAATCTTTATCGAACCTGCCAAAGTATTATTCTTAAATAACGCGATCAACCATGGTATCTTTACACCAATTGGTATTGAACAGGCAAAAGAAGCTGGTAAATCTATCATGTATATGTTAGAGGCAAACCCAGGACCAGGACTTGGAGTATTATTAGCATATGCAGTATTCTCTAAAGACAAAGTAACAAAATCATCTGCACCAGGTGCAATCATCATTCATTTCTTCGGTGGTATTCATGAGATTTACTTCCCATATATCCTGATGAACCCAATCGTGATCATCGCTCCGATCGTTGGTAACATTTGTGCGATCACATTCTTTACATTTACAAAATGCGGACTTATTGGACCATCTTCACCAGGATCAATCATCGCTTATTTATCAATGTCACCAAAGAGCCAGATTCCATTAACGATCTTAGGTGTACTGATCGCAACTGTAGTATCATTCTTGATCGCATCACCTATCATTCGTATGTCAGATGGTAAGAGTCTTGAAGATGCACAGGACGATATGGCAGCAAAGAAAGCAGAATCTAAAGGAATCACAGTTGACCCAGGAGAGAAGAAAGACGCAGATAAAGTTAAGAAGATCGTATTTGCATGTGACGCAGGAATGGGATCATCTGCAATGGGAGCTACGAAATTCAGAAACCGTGTGAAAGCACAGAGACCAGATCTTACAGTTATCAATACATCTGTAGATAATATTCCAGCAGATTGTGATATCGCAGTTGTTCAGGCAGTTTTAGCAGACAGAGCTAGAAAATCTGCACCACAGGCACAGTTAGTAATTATCAATAACTTCTTACAGGATCCAAACTTAGATGGATTATATGAACAGATGACAGCAAAAGTTGATGCATCAGCACAGACAGCTGCAGCTGTTGAAGAAGTTGAAACACCAGTAGCTACTGGAAATGCAAAGATCCTTGTAGAAGAAGGAATCAAAACAGGATTAAAACCAGTCGACAAATTCGAAGCGATCAAAGCAGCAGGAAAACTGTTAAATGAACTTGGATATGTTGAAGAAGGTTATATTGACGCTATGGTAAAACGTGAAGAAACAGTTACAACATACATGGGATTAGGTGTAGCAATTCCTCACGGAACAGGAGATGCCAAGAAGAAAGTACAGAAAACTGGTATCGTAATGCTTCAGTATCCAGAAGGTGTAGACTTTGATGGAGAAAAAGCTCAGTTAGTCTTCGGTATTGCTGGAATCGGTGATGAACATCTTGGATTATTAGCTAAGATCTCTGAAATCATCGAAGATCCTGAAAGATTAGAACAGTTAAAAACAACAAAAAACGTTGACGAAATCATGGAAATGTTTAAATAAGATTTAAACAAAAAAGGTCAATTTAATAAGCGGGAAATTCTTCTCGCTTATTGAATACCTAAGATACATACTTATAGATTTATATTTTAATTTTAGGAGTGAGAAAAATGAAGAAAGCAATTCAGTTTGGAGCAGGAAATATTGGACGTGGATTTATCGGTGGACTGTTAAGCAAAGCAGGATATCATGTAGTATTCGCAGACGTAAATCAGAAAATCATTGATAAGATCAACGAAGATAAGAAATATACAATTTTTGTAAAAGACGTAGAAAGCAGCGAGATCGTGATCACAGATATCAGCGGAGTAAATTCAACAAAACCTGAACTGATCGATGAAGTAAAAGAGGCTGAGATCATCACAACAGCCGTTGGAGTAAGAATTCTTCCAATCATTGCTCCATCTATCGCAGAAGGAATCAAAGCAAGAAAAGAAAATGGTTCTGAAGAATACTTAAACATCATTGCTTGCGAAAATGCAGTCAAAGCAAGTTCTCAGTTAAAAGAAGCTGTTTATGGAAACTTAAATGACGAAGAAAAAGCATATGCAGACAAATATGTAGGATTCCCAGACTGCTCTGTAGACAGAATCGTGCCTCCAGTACGTTTAGATAATCCAATCGACGTCGTTGTAGAAAACTATTATGAATGGAATGTCGAAGAAGCATCCTTTAAGGGAGCTGTTCCACAGATCGAAGGAATGAATCTTGCAGATAACTTAATGGCATATATTGAAAGAAAATTATTTACATTAAATACAGGACACTGCATCACAGCATATCTTGGAAACTACAAAGGATACAAGACGATCGATGAAAGTATCGCAGACGATGAAATCTTTAAGACAGTGAAAAAAGCAATGCAGCAGAGTGGTATGGCATTAGTCAACAAATATGGATTTGACAAAGATGCTCACTTTAAATATATCGACAAGATCTTAAATCGTTTCAAAAACCCATACCTTGTAGATGATACAGCTCGTGTAGGAAGAGAACCATTAAGAAAATTAAGTGCAACAGATCGTTTAACAAAACCAACAATGACAGCATTAGAATATGGTCTTCCAGTGGATGCATTATTAGCAGGAATGGCAGCAGCATTAAAATATGATAATGCTGAAGATCCACAGAGCGTAGAATTACAGGATAAGATCAAAGCAAACGGAGTAAAAGCAGCATTAAAAGAAGTATCTGGAATCACAGATGAAAAGATTTTAGATGATGTCGTAGCAATCTACGAAGCAATGTAGTCGAAATAATATCAATAAAAATCAACCAAAAATCAAATTAACAACCTTTTTTCTTAACTCATATAATCATAATACAAAGTGTCAAGAAACAATTTCTTGACACTTTTTTCTTGCATTATAAATACAACTGTCTATTCAACAATTTCAATTCCATCAATATTCGGAACACACATCATAGAATAGTTCGTATGATAAATGACAAATCCAGGTTTTGCCTTTGGCGGCTTTCTTAGTTCTTTTCTCTGAACATAATCAATCTCAACCTTCGGTGCCTGACGCCCCTTGGAATAATAAGCTGCAAGGCGGCCAGCTTCTTCAAAGGTAGCATCTGGAAGAGTCTCTGCTTGTTCCTTTCGTACAATAACATGGGACCCAGCCATATTCTTTGCATGGAACCACCAATCCCCGCCATTTGCAAACTTAAAACTTAATTCATCATTCTGATAGTTATTTTTTCCAACATACATATGGAAACCATCAGAAGAGACAAAATGTAATGGTTTGGATTTTGCCTGTTTCTTTCCTTTTTTCTTTCCGTGGCTTTTAATATAACCATAATCAGAAAGTTCATCTTTGATCAGCTGCAGGTCTTTCTCATCTTCGGATAAAGAAAGAGCAGTAGAGATTGAATCGAGATGATCAAGATCAGCTTTTGTCTCCACGACAAGCTCAGAAAGAGCTTCATAAGTACGTTTTAGCTTATTATATTTTGCAAAAAACTTTTTGGAATTCTCCAAAGGAGTCTTTGTTGGATCAAGAGGGATCGTAATCTCTTCGTTTGTGTAATAATTCATGCAAGTTAAAGATTTTGCATTTGCCTCTAGCCCATATCCATATGTCTGTGTAAGTTCTCCATAAACTTTGAATTTCTCACGCTTCTCGGTATCCTTTAACTGACGAAGCTGCAGATCATATTTCTTGCTTGTCCTCTCAAGAGCAGTCTGCACGATCTTGCGAAGATCAGAAGATTTCTGTTTCATTCTCGTATATTTTTCCTTCTCAGAATAATACCCGATCAGCACGTCAAAAATAGAATCATATGTTTTCTCTGTACAGTCAGGATAAGAAGTTAAAGGAATACAAGAAAATTCCTTGGGTTCCTCCCCAGAATAAATGATATTTGGCTGATATGCCTCATCTTCTACAAGAGCATTTAATTTTACAAGCTGGCCATATAATCCAGCAGCACTATCATCGGTCAAAGAATCAGTAGATGCATTCCCATCGAGCCCTGCACGATAACAAAGTTCATTTGCGATCAAAGGACTCATACCTGTGATGGAGGTATAAAGTGCTTTACAAAGATTCAGTGGTTTGGTGATGATATGCTGATAAAAATTCTCCGCAGTCAGACTTGCTAAAGGATGTTTCCCTTTAGACGGTGGAAATGTGTAAGTACGTCCAGGTAAAACCTCTCTGACAGAACTGATATTTGCAGAGATGTGCTTGATACTATCTAAGATCACATCATCACTGTTTACAAAAATGATATTACTGTGTTTTCCCATGATTTCAACGATCAGACGTTTCTGACAGACATCTCCAAGCTCATCCAGATGCTCAATCTTAATTTCGATAATACGCTCAAAGTCAGGCTGTGTGATCGAAATGATCCTTCCACTGCTGATATGTTTACGAAGCAGCATGCAGAAGTTTGGAGCCTGCATAGGATTGGCTTTTCCTTCTTTCGATAAATAGACAAGAGGAAGAGAAGCACTGGCTGAGAGATGAAGTCTTGTTGTCAATCTCTCTTTTTTGATCACAAGCGTGATCTCGTCGGCCTCTGGCTGATAAATCTTATAGATTCTGCCACCGATGATCTGTTTATTAAGTTCTGATATAATATTTGAAATGACAAATCCGTCGAATGCCATGATAAATACCTCCTGGTAATAAAATCAGTTATCTAATTTAAAATAATAAGATAAATCCGTCAAACAATTATATCAGAAATTCGAAAAAGTATAAAGAAAAAACGATCAAATTCACAAATCATAGAAAGATAGTCGGGATTTTGTTGTAATTAAAATCATTTCTTATTATAATGAATATTAAGTGTACAATAAAATAATCTATGGAGGACAAGTCATTGAGAAAAGAAGCGTCAAAGAATGCATGGAAGCAGTTATACGACATTACATTAAAACTAGACAAATTAGAGCCTTGGAATTACCTTGGTGACACACAACTTGTAACCATTCAGCTAAAAGACAGAGAAGAACCTGTATTTTGCAGTGTGATGGGAAAATTCAGCGGAGAAAGAGGAATTGCAGTCTTTGATGGAGTTGAAGGCTTAGGAGATTTCTATATGATCCTTGGAAGTGAAGAAGGGGATCTTCCAGCACAGTATCTGATGGATGAACATACAAGTCTTACATGCTTCTGGGGAAGCATGATGAATGTGCCAGATGAACAAAGAAAAGTTATCGATGAATTAGATATTCGTTTTAAGACGATCAGTGACTGGATTTACTTTGTTTCTTATAAGAAAGGTTACAAACCATATCAGTTAGATGAAGATGAAGTTGCACTTCTTATAGAAACTTATGAGAACCTGTATATGGCAGTGGAAGCAGTCAGACAGGGAGAATTAAATCCAGAGATCGAACAGGCAGAAGGAATCGTTCGCCGTTATAATACTGAAAATGATACTTGGGAAATGTTTGTAAAAGAGATACCAGAAGCTGAAAAAGAATTTCCGTCAGTGATGTTAGAAGATCAGGAATTAAAAGATGAATTAAAGGATCAAAAACAGATCGATCTTGAAGTGATTTTAGATTTTACTTATCTTCCAGTTATGGTAGAAGGGGAAGAAGAAGGGGAGCGTCCAAAGAATCCACTTTTATTTATGGCATATGATAATACCGATGGCGGTGTGATCACAATGGATATTTTAGAAGAGGGTGATGATGAGATCAGCAGAACATTAGGATTCTTTATCAGTTTTGTGCAGCAGAATGGAAGAATGAAGACGATCAAAGCAAGAAATCCATGGATTTTTGGAGCATTAGAGGATATTTGTGAATATTGCAGCGTGGACCTTGTATATGATCCGGTAGAGATCATGGATCAGGTGATCGAAGAAGTTGTTTCTCAGTTGTAGGAATTTCATGTAACATATCAAAAGATGAATTAGAGTGAACGAGGTTGACAAATAAGTTAAGGATTGGTAAAATACAGATAATTTGATGTGCTACCTAAGTAGCACTTTAATTCGATAAAGTATCAAGGAGCGGCAAAAATATGAATAAAAAGAGAGTCCACACACCAGAAGGTGTCAGAGATGTATATGGAACAGAATATGGACAGCGAAGTAAGCTGAAAGCAAAATTAAACAAAGTCTTTGCATCTTACGGATATGAAGGGATCAGAACTCCAGGATTTGAATTCTTTGATGTATTTAACAGTGAAAAAGGAACCGTATCTGCAAGGGAGATGTTTAAATTCTTCGATAGAGAAGGAAATACCTTAGTTCTTCGTCCGGATGTCACACCATCCATTGCACGCTGTATCGCAAAGTATTTTAATGAAGAGAATATGGGAATCCGTTTATCTTATGCAGGAAATGTATTTTTAAATAACTCAAGCTATCAGTTGAAGTTAAAAGAAACATGCCAGTTAGGTGCAGAATTAGTCAATGATGCGTCTGTACAGGCAGATACAGAATCTATTGCAATGGCAATTGATTGTTTTCTGGCAGCTGGATTGACTGATTTCAGACTTTCTATCGGAGAAGTTGAATTCTTCAACGGATTGACACGGACGATCAAAGATGAAGAAGTCAAAACACAGCTTCGAGAGCTGATCTTAAATAAGAATTATTTTGGATTAATGGAATATGTAGAGACATTAGATCTGTCTGATAAGATCAAAGATGTATTTTTACATTTTAACGAACTGAATGGAGATGTAGCGATCTTAGATCAGGCAGAAGCAATGGTTGAGAACGAACAGTCTAAGAAAGCGATCAAAAGACTTCGCGATGTATATGATATCTTAAAATTATACGGTAAAGAGCAGTATGTAAGTTTTGATCTTGGAATGTTAAATAAGCATAATTATTACACAGGAATCATTTTCAAAGGTTATACTTATGGAACAGGAGATGCAGTTCTAAAAGGTGGACGATATGATAATCTGATCGAACAGTTCGGAAAGAAAGCCCCATCAGTTGGATTTGCGATCGTATTAGATGAGCTGATGATGGCATTAAGCCGTCAGGGAATTCATATGGAAGCAGATCATATGGATACAATGATCATTTATAAAGAAGCAACAATGAAAGATGCGATCCTTCGAGCAGAAGAATTAAGAAAAGAAGGAAAGAAAGTCATCTTAGAGAGAAAGAATGATCTGTGCAGCAAAGCAGACTATGAAAGATTTGCTAAAGAGCATCGCCTCGGTGGAATTCTTTATTTCATCTAATCAACAAATCGAGCAAAAGAAGGGAAACAAAAGACCATGAGATATATTACATTTGCCCTGGCGAAAGGGCGCCTTGCAAAGAAAGCGATGGCTTTATTAGAAGAGATCGGGATCACATGCGAGGAAATGAAAGACGAGAAAACAAGAAAATTAATCTTCGTAAACGAAGAATTAAAATTAAAATTTTTCTTATCCAAAGCAAGTGACGTGCCAACTTACGTGGAATATGGAGCAGCTGATATCGGTGTTGTTGGAAAAGATACGATCCTTGAAGAAGGAAGAAATCTATACGAAGTATTAGACTTGAAATTTGGAGCTTGCAAGATGTGTGTGTGCGGACCCAAAGAAGCGAAGAAATATTTAAACAGTAATGAGATCATCCGTGTGGCATCCAAATACCCACATATCGCCAAAGAATATTTCAATAATCAGAAATTACAGACAGTAGAGATCGTTAAGTTAAACGGATCTGTTGAACTTGCACCGATCGTTGGATTATCAGAGGTGATCGTCGATATCGTTGAGACAGGAACAACCTTAAAAGAAAATGGATTGGAAGTCTTAGAAGAAGTTTGCCCATTATCAGCAAGAATGGTAGTGAATCAGGTAAGCCAGAAGATGGAACAAGAACGAATCAGCAAGATCATCGTTGCACTAAAGAAGATCTTGGATGAAAAAGAATAGGCCGGAGGAGAGAAATATGAGAATAGTAAAAGTTAACAAAGATTCCATTGCAAATATTTTATCAGATTTATTAAAGAGAAGTCCTACAAACTATGGGGATTTTCAGGATAAAGTCGATGCGATCATCAAAAATGTCAGAGATAATGGAGATAAAGCTGTCTTTGATTATACAGCACAGTTTGATAAAGCGGAGATCAACGCAGACAATATTTTAGTTACAGAAGAAGAAATTAAGGAAGCTTACGAAGAAGTGGACGATGAATTGATCAAAGTTATCCGCAAAGCGATCAAGAATATTCGTGATTTCCATGAAAAACAGATTCAGAAGAGCTGGTTTGAGACAAGAGAAGACGGAGTAATGCTTGGACAGAAAGTAACACCAATGGAAACTTGTGGTGTCTATGTACCAGGTGGAAAAGCAGTTTATCCATCTTCTGTTTTAATGAACATTGTTCCAGCACACGTTGCAGGAGTGAAAAATATCATCATGACAACACCTCCTGGAAAAGACGGAAAAGTTACAGCAAATACATTAGTTGCAGCGAAAGAAGCTGGAGCAACAAAAGTATATAAAGTCGGTGGAGCACAGGCAATTGCAGCGATGGCATTTGGAACAGAGTCTATTCCAAAAGTAGACAAGATCGTAGGACCTGGTAACATTTTTGTGGCTCTTGCCAAGAAAGCAGTTTATGGAAACGTAAGTATCGATTCCATTGCAGGACCAAGTGAGATCTTAGTGTTAGCTGATGAGACAGCAAATCCAAGATATGTGGCAGCAGACTTACTTTCCCAGGCAGAACATGATGAGATGGCAAGTGCGATCCTTGTTACAACAAGCGAAGAATTAGCACATAAAGTATCTGATGAGATTGACGGATTCTTAAATCAGTTATCAAGAAAAGAAATCATGGAGAAATCTTTAGATTCCTTCGGATATATTCTTGTTGCAAGCGATATGAAAGAAGCAATTGATACGGCAAACGCTATTGCGTCTGAACATATGGAGATCATGACAGCAAATCCATTTGATGTTATGACAAGGATCAAGAATGCAGGAGCGATCTTTATCGGAGCATACAGCTGTGAACCTTTAGGAGATTATTTTGCAGGACCAAACCACGTACTTCCAACAAATGGAACAGCAAAATTCTTCTCTCCATTAAGTGTTGATGATTTCATCAAGAAATCAAGTGTCATCTACTATTCAAGAGAAGCCTTAGAGCCAGTACACAAAGACATCGAATTCTTTGCGAATCAGGAACAGCTGACAGCACATGCTAATTCCATGAAAGTAAGATTTGAAGATAACCAGGAAGGATAAAAATATGAGTAGAAGTGCATCAATTGAGAGAAATACAAGTGAGACAAAGATCAAACTTTCCATTGATCTTGATGGAAATGGAAATGGAAATATCCATACAGGAATCGGTTTTTTTGACCATATGTTAAATGCATTTGCACGTCACGGATTTTTTGATCTTGATGTGGAAGTTGAGGGAGATCTCTATGTAGACTGCCATCATACGATCGAAGATGTCGGAATCGTACTTGGAGAAGCGATCAAACAGGCCGTTGGAGATAAGAAAGGGATCAAACGTTATGGATCATTTATGCTTCCAATGGATGAGACATTAATGTTATGTGCGATTGATCTGTCTGGAAGACCATATTTTGTGATGGATTGTGATTTTACGGTTGATCGCGTTGGAGAATTTGACACAGAGATGGTAAGAGAATTCTTTTATGCAGTATCTTACGGCAGCATGATGAATCTTCATTTGAAGAAATTACATGGAGAGAATAATCATCATATGATCGAAGCAGCATTTAAAGCATTTGCAAAAGCTTTGGATGAAGCAACCAACATGGATCCAAGGATCACAGATGTACTTTCCACGAAAGGAGCCTTATAAGATGAGTAATGAGGCAAAACCATTAAACAGCAAGATGAGTTTTGATGAATTCAAATTAAACAGCGACGGAATGTTAACCGTTGTTGTACAGGATCATAAGACAAATGAAGTTTTGATGGTCGCATATATGACAAAAGAAGCATATGATAAGACGATCGAGACAGGGATTATGACTTATTACAGCCGAAGCCGTGATGAATTATGGATCAAAGGGGAGACATCTGGACATTATCAGTATGTCAAAGATTTATATATTGACTGCGACAGAGACACCTTACTTGCTAAGGTAAAACAGATCGGGGCTGCCTGCCATACAGGAAATTATTCTTGCTTCTACACAGATTTATTAGAAAAAGAAGATTAAGAACGTAATCTTTGTGAGAAAATATTTGTGTTTCTAAGTTCGATTTGGTATAATCGACTTTATAAGATAAGGAGGCAAGATTATGACAGCATTTTTATCAGAATTAGTCTCTTATGTATTGAAGTTTGCGATTCTTTTTGCATGCTCTGCGGCAGGAATTTATTTCGGAGTCGGTCGTGCGAAGGCAAAGAAGAAAGAATCATAAGATCATACATGATTAAGAGAAGATCATTTAGCTGCATGAGAATACAGGCTCATGCAGCTAAAAAGCCGTAAAGGCAAGGTCTTCTTAAATATAATGAAACGACACTAGGAGGATGAAACGTTGAGAGCATATGGAGTCAACGAACTCAGGAAGATGTATCTTGAGTTTTTCGAAAGTAAAGGACATTTAGCATTAAAGAGTTTTTCACTCGTGCCAAAGAATGATAACAGTTTATTACTGATCAACGCTGGTATGGCACCACTGAAACCTTATTTCACAGGACAGGAAGTACCACCAAGAACAAGAGTGACAACATGTCAGAAGTGTATTCGTACAGGAGATATTGAGAATGTTGGTAAGACAGCAAGACATGGTACATTCTTTGAGATGTTAGGAAACTTCTCTTTTGGAGATTACTTCAAACATGAAGCGATCGCATGGTCTTGGGAATTTTTAACAAAAGTGATTGGATTAGATCCTGACAGATTATATCCATCTGTATACGAAGATGATGATGAAGCATTCGAGATCTGGGAGAAAGAGATTGGAATCGCACCAGAGAGAATCTTCCGTTTTGGAAAAGAAGACAACTTCTGGGAGCATGGGGCAGGACCTTGTGGACCATGTTCAGAGATTTACTATGACCGTGGAGAGAAATATGGATGTGGAAGCCCAGACTGTACGGTAGGATGTGACTGCGACCGTTATATGGAAGTATGGAACAACGTATTTACACAGTTTGAGAATGATGGACACAACCATTATACAGAATTAGAGAATAAGAACATTGATACAGGTATGGGACTGGAACGTCTTGCAGTCGTTGTACAGGAAGTAGATTCTATCTTCGATGTAGATTCTATCAAAGCGATCCGCGATGAGATCTGTAAAGTTGCAGGAGTTACTTATGGTACAGACCACGAGACAGACGTATCGATCCGTGTGATCACAGACCATATTCGTTCTGCTACATTTATGTTATCTGATGGTATCACACCATCTAACGAAGGACGTGGATATGTACTTCGCCGTCTGATTCGCCGCGCAGCAAGACATGGAAGATTATTAGGGATCGATCATCTGTTCTTAACAGATATCAGTAAAGTCGTGATCCGTGAATCTAAAGATGGATATCCAGAATTAGAAGAGAAAGCAGAATTTATCTTCAATCATTTATCTCAGGAAGAAAAACAGTTCAACAAGACGATCGATCAGGGACTGTCTATCTTAGCAGATATGGAAAAAACTATGAACGAGAAAGGCAGCAAAGAACTTGCTGGTGCAGATGCGTTCAAATTATATGACACATATGGATTCCCATTAGATCTGACGATCGAGATCTTAGAAGAAAAGGGATTTACTGTAGATAAAGAAGGCTTTGAAAAGGAAATGCAGGTTCAGAGAGAGACTGCCAGAGCTGCAAGAAAGACAACAAACTACATGGGTGCAGATGCAACTGTATACGAACAGTTAGATCCAGCCATGACAACAAAATTCGTTGGATACGATGAACTTACTTGTGAAGGTGAGATCACAGCTATGACAACAGAGACAGAAGTTGTTTCAGCTCTGAACAAAGGAGATAAAGGAACGATCGTCGCTGACCAGACAGCATTCTATGCTACAAGTGGTGGTCAGGAAGCGGATAAAGGAGTGATCATCAGTGGAGATGCATCTTTTGAAGTAGAAGATGTCATTAAATTATCCGGTGGTAAGTTTGGACATGTTGGACATGTAGTCGAAGGAACATTCAACGTAGGAGACAAAGCGGTCTTTACAGTGAATGAGAAGAACAGAGCATTAGGTGCAAAGAACCATAGTGCAACTCATTTATTACAGAAAGCATTAAGAGAAGTGCTTGGAACTCATGTAGAGCAGGCAGGATCTTTAAATAATGCGGAACATTTAAGATTCGACTTTACACATTTCTCACCATTATCTGATGATGAGATCGCAAGAGTTGAGAAGATCGTCAACGAAAAGATCGCTCAGGATCTTCCAGTTGTGACAAAAGTTATGTCTATGGAAGAAGCTAAGAAAACAGGAGCTATGGCACTGTTTGGAGAGAAATACGGAGACGAAGTACGCGTTGTATCCATGGGAGATTTCTCTGTAGAATTATGTGGTGGTACTCATGTGAAGAATACAGGAGCGATCACAGCATTCAAGATTTTATCTGAAACTGGTGTTGCATCAGGAGTTCGAAGAATCGAAGCAGTGACAGATCAGGGAGTATTTAACTACTACCATAAGCAGGAAGAAGAATTAAAAGAAGCAGCCAAAGCATTAAAAGCTACACCAGCAACACTGCTGACAAGAATTGAATCACTTCTTGCAGAAGTAAAAGAATTAAAGAGCGAAAACGAATCCTTAAAGAGCAAACTTGCAAAAGACGCTCTGGGAGATGTTATGGATCAGGTAGAAGAAGTAAAAGGAGTGAAACTTCTTGCAACTTCTATAGAAGACGTTGATATGAATGGACTTCGTGAACTTGGAGATAACTTAAAAGAGAAATTAGGAGAAGGTGTCATTGTCCTTGCTTCCCAGAAAGACGGAAAAGTATTCTTAGTTGCCATGGTAACAGACGAGGCACAGAAAGCAGGAGCACACGCTGGAAACCTGATCAAAGCGATCGCCGGATGCGTTGGAGGCGGCGGTGGAGGACGTCCAAATATGGCTCAGGCCGGAGGAAAGAATCCAGCCGGAATTCCAGAAGCAGTAGCAAAAGTAAAAGAAATTTTAGAAAGTCAAATTTCATAGTTGACAAAAATCTAAAATGTGATATACTAATCTAGTGCAAAAAATTAAAACCCAAACAGTCCTATGCACAAGTACAAGACTGGAGGGGAGGTCGGGAATAGAATGTCAAACGTAATCGTTAAAGAAAATGAATCTTTAGATAGCGCTCTTCGCAGATTCAAGAGAAACTGTGCAAAAGCAGGAATTCAGCAGGAGATTCGTAAAAGAGAACATTACGAAAAGCCAAGCGTAAGACGTAAGAAAAAGTCTGAAGCGGCTCGTAAGAGAAAATCTAAATAATTTTTACTTGATTGAAAAGATAAGCATCATTTACCTGGGAACAGGTATATGGTGCTTTTTTTCGGCATATATTAAACCAAATGCCACAAAAGGAGTTTTGCATGAAGAAGAAACCAAAAGAAGTGATTGCTAAAGGACTTTCTCTTCCAAGAGATGTGGTGTTTGGAGATTTTATTATAACCTTGACAGGAAACTGTGAAGCATACATAGAAAATTACAGGGGGATCGTATCATATGATGAGAATAAGATCTCCATTCAGGGGAATCATGTTATATTAAATATCTGTGGATGTGATCTGGAGGTTGATTTTTACTCACAGGAATCAATGAAGATCAAAGGAAAGATCAAAAGGCTGGAATATGTATGATATTCTTTGAAAGGAGCATGAGAAATGCTTAAAATTCTGCACTTTATATTTGGAAGGCTGTATTTTCAAGTCAAAGGATATCAGACAGAGCGTTTTTTGAATCTCTGTGCAAAAAATCATCTTGTATTGTGGGAATTAAAACCAGTATCAGACGGCTATGTGTTTTTTATCAGACGAAGTTCTTATCAAATGTTGGAAGCATTAGCAGAGAAAGCAAATGTTGATCTTGCGTTACAAGGGCAAAAAGGACTGCCATATTTCTTAAAAGAACATAAAAAACGTAAAATATTATTTTTTTCCATGTGTTTGTGCGGTTTAATGATCCTTTCGCTGAGTCAGTTTTTATGGGAGATTACAGTTTCTGGAGGAGAAGTATATTCAGAAAGTGATATATTAAAGTATGTTACGGATAACTACTACCATATTGGAACATTAAAATACCAGATTGACTGTGATGCATTGGAAGATCATCTGAGGGAAGATTATGCTGAGATTGCGTGGGCATCCTGTTCGATTCAGGGAACAAGACTGCATATTGAGATAAAAGAAACTTTAGATCGTAAAACAAAGCAGAATCCAAAGAAACCATGTGATATCGTGGCAAATAAATCAGGGATCATTACAAAAATGGCGGTCAAAAGTGGAACACCGCTTGTAAGTGTTGGGGACAGTGTCAAAAGCGGAACAACTTTAATTTCTGGATTGATCTATTACTACAGTGATGATTTTACCGTGACACAGACGGATAAGATCAAAGCGGACGGAGAGATCGTGATGCGCACTAAAGAGGTGTACAACAATTCAATTCCCATGGAATATTACGAAAAGCTGATCACAGGCAAGAAAAAGAGCATCAAAAATTTATATTTTGGACAGTATCAATTCGACTTTCCCGAAAAGGAAAGACAGGATCATACAAATGTTATGACAAAGAGAAGATCATTAAAGATAGGGAAATCTTTTTATCTGCCCATTGGGATCACGATACAGATAACTGAAAGATACAGGCCAAAGAAGAAAATCTTGACAAAAAAAGAAGCACAGTTAAAATTAAAAAAACAGCTGGAACGATATCTTATGAAGAAAGCAAAAGCAGGAGCAAAGATCGTTCACTGTGAAGGAAATTATAAAAAAAAGAACAACCGATATGAAGTTAAGGCATCGATCATCAAAGAAGAAAGTGTCGGAAAGATCCGAAATATCAAGAAATTAACAAAGAAACAAGAAGAAATGATCACACCAACAACAGCGCAGCAATAAATAAAAGTTATGAATCAGGCCATATGGATTTTGCCACTCAGGTTGAAAAACTTTGTAACAGATGGTAGAATACATAAGGAATATACACAAAGAAGGAGACTGAGAATTAGATGAATCCAGTTGAAATAGAAATGAATTTTCCGGCAGAACATGGCGGGAATGTATTCGGGCAGTTTGATACCTATATGAAGAAAATCGAAAAAACACTGCATGTGAGTCTGATCCTGAGAGGTGACCATTTAAAATGTATTGGAACACAGCAGGCAGTCAATCATGCGATCTCCGTGATCGATGAATTACTCGAATTATCCAAACGAGGAAATGTGATCACAGAGCAGAATGTAAACTATGCGTTATCGTTATCAATGGAAGAGAAATCTCCAAGTCTTTTGGAGCTTGATAAAGATGTCATCTGTCATACGATCCAGGGCAAAGCAGTCAAACCAAAGACTCTAGGACAGCAAAAATACGTCGATGCGATCAAGAATAAGATGATCACATTTGGAGTCGGTCCTGCAGGAACTGGTAAGACATATCTTGCAATGGCAATGGCAATCACAGCATTTAAGAATGATGAAGTCAGCCGTATCATTTTAACAAGACCAGCAATTGAGGCAGGAGAGAAGCTAGGCTTCTTGCCTGGAGATCTACAGAGTAAAGTTGATCCATATTTAAGACCATTATATGATGCATTATATGAGATCCTTGGGGCTGACGCATTTATGAAGAATATGGAGAAAGGCTTGATCGAAGTCGCTCCATTGGCTTACATGAGAGGACGTACACTGGATAATGCATACATTATCTTAGATGAGGCACAGAATACAACACCTGCTCAGATGAAGATGTTCTTAACACGTATTGGATTTGGGTCCAAAGCGATCATCACGGGTGATTTAACACAGAAAGACTTGCCATTTGACAGTATTTCAGGATTAGAAGAATCTCTAAGAGTGTTAAGAAAAGTTAAGGAGATCGGGGTCTGTGAGCTTACCAATAAGGACGTTGTCAGACATCCATTAGTACAGAAGATCGTTGCAGCATATGATCAATATGAAGCAGCCAGATCTGCGAAAAAGAATAAGAATAACAATAACAAAAAGAACAGAAGATAGGAATGTTATGAGTATTATAATCGAGAATGAATACGAAGGGGAGATCAATATCCCTTATGAGAAGATCGCACATGAAGTGATCGAGGCAGCGATTGATTATGTGGACTGCCCTTATGAGTGCGAAGTGAATTTAATGCTAACCGATAATGAAACGATTCATGCGATCAACAAAGAACAAAGAGAAATCGACCGGCCAACAGACGTACTGTCTTTTCCAATGGCAGAATACGAAGAACCAGCGGATTTCTCAAAGATTGAAGAAGATCCGATGGCATTTGATCCGGAGAGCGGTGAATTTCTACTTGGAGATATCGTGATCTCCATGGACAAGGTATGGGAACAGGCTGAGAATTATGGCCACAGCCGAGAGAGAGAATATGCCTTTTTGATCGCTCACAGTATGTTACATCTGTTTGGATATGACCATATGGAAGAGGAAGAACGAAAAGATATGGAAAAACGTCAGGAAGAGATTTTGACAAAGACGAAATATACAAGAGATGAAAGAGGTTTAGTATGAGTAAAAGCAGCAAAAACTCATTTTTAATGCAAGGAATGATCTTAGCCGCAGCATCCATTGTCTGCCGTGTGATCGGATTATTATATCGTAGTCCACTGTTTGGGATCATCGGCAAAGAAGGTATGGGGTACTATTCTTATGCGTATAATATCTATAACATTATTCTGCTGATCGCATCCTTTAGTATTCCACTTGCGGTATCCAAATCAATTTCTGCAAGACTTGCGAAGAAAGAATATATCAATGCTCAGAGAATCTTCTATGGAGCATTAGTTTATGCAGTTGTCGTTGGTGGTATCGCGTCCATGATCGCATATTTTGGAGCACCAACCTTTGTCGGACATCAAAAAGGTGCAGCACTTGCCCTTCAGGTCATTTCCCCAACGATCTTTTTCTCTGGGATTCTTGGAGTACTTAGAGGATATTTTCAAGGACATAATACCATGGTGCCAACATCCATTTCCCAGATCATTGAGCAGATCTTGAATGCAATCTTTAGTATTTTGATGGCATATGTACTGATCTTACCATATTTGCCATCAAATAAGATCACATATGAGATCGCAAGACATGGGGCAGCAGGTAGTGCGATCGGTACAGGAGTCGGTGTTTTAACAGGATTGATCTTCTGCTTTATCATTTATCGTGCATACCAGCCAAAGGTCAAGATTCAGATGAAACATGACCGTACAAAATATATTGAATCTTATGGGAATATCTTAAAGATCTTATTATTAACGATCACACCGGTTATCTTTAGTACAGCGATCTATAACTGTAGTGCAACGATCGACCAGACGATCTTTAGTAATATCTTAGTAGGAAAAGGAATTACGGCGAAAGTAGTTTCAGAATTTTATGGTTTGTTCAGCGGTCAGTATAACGTGCTGATCAATGTTCCAGTTGCGATGGCATCTGCACTTTCCAATGCGATCGTGCCAAATGTTTCTGCAGCCTATGCGTTAGGCAAGAAGGACGATATGAACGACAGTATCCAGATGGCGATACGTTTTACGATGATGATCGCGATCCCATGTGCGGTTGGACTAGGTGTGTTAAATAGTTCGATCAATGGATTGATCTTCGGTGCAACATATGCCAAGGGATTAGGAGCAGCTATGCTTCGGATCGGTGCAGTTTCTGTTATTTTCTACTGTCTGTCAACGTTGACAAATGGTATCTTACAGGGAATGGGAAAGATGAGAGTGCCAGTCAGACATTCTGCGATTTCCGTTGTGGTCAATATCGTTGTATTATGGCTTTTATTAACATACACAGATTGTAAAACATATGGATTGGTATTTGCGACTATGGCATTTTCCTTTGTGATGTGTCTGTTAAATGCACACTCTATCAAGAAATACACAGGTTTTCATCAGGAGATCACAAAGACATTTATCAAGCCTGCATTAAGTGCAGCAGTGATGGGTGTTGTCTGTTTTCTGATTCAGTATGCGGTTCAAAGCGTTCTTCCATTCGGGCGAGTATGCTTTGCGGTCTGCGTGATCATTGCAGTGCCAGTTGGAGCACTGATCTATTTTGCAGCGATCATTAAGTTAAGAGTATTTACAGAAGAAGAACTTACTAAGATTCCAAAAGGAAATCTGATCGTCAGATTAGCAAAGAAATTACATTTGCTGTAAGGATCGTAAGGGCTTCCATTTATAAAAGGAAGAAAAAGTCCAGATCTGCTATGATTTGGGCTTTTTGTATAAATTCCCTTATCTTTGGTAACAATATAGCCAAAGGAGGGTTGCATTATGAAGAAGATCAATCGATTTTTGATGATATATATGGTTGTGATCACAGTTTTGTGCATCTGTATGTGTTATCTTGCATTCTCAGCAAATGAAAAGAAGGACAACCTCAAGGAAGTTCGTTCTCAGATAACAACAACAGCTGAAAAAAAACAGACCAAAGCAGTCAAGAAGGTTAAGGCAACGTACAGTCTGAAGATTCTTGATGGAAGTCTGGCTGTGATCAATAATAAGACCAAAGAAGTTTTTGAATATACAGATATGAAGAAAGAGAATCTGCCAGCAGACATCAAAAATATGCTGAAAGAGAATTTTATCTTTGAAAACAGAGAAGAAGTATATCATTTTCTGGAATCATACAGTAGTTAAAATAAAAATTTGGAGAAAAATAACGAATGAAATATGATGTGATCATCGTTGGAGCAGGGGCTTCTGGTATGATGGCAGCGATCACAGCAGCTAGTCATCATAAGAAAGTTCTCTTGCTTGAACGGATGGATAAATTAGGAAAGAAAATATTAGCAACGGGAAATGGAAGATGCAATCTGTCAAATGCTTACATGGACGAGAATTGCTACAGAGGGCAGAGACCTTCCTTTGCCTATCCGATGATCGAGGAATTTGGATTAGAAGATCTCATTCAGTTCTTTGAATCTCTCGGAATGCTTGTGACAGAGCAAAATGGATATTATTATCCTGCATCTTTGCAGGCAGCAACTGTTGTTGATACATTGACACAGAAATTAAAGCATCTGCACGTGGATATTCTGACAGAATTTGAAGTCACGAAAGCAGAGAAACGTAAGTCCACATTTTATGTCTATGGAAATGACAAATGCTTTCAGTCAAGCAATCTGATCCTTGCAACTGGTGGATGTGCACAGCCAAACTTAGGAAGCAACGGAAGTGGATACAAGCTTGCCAAAGACTTTCATCATAAGATCACGGATACATTCCCGTCTTTGGTAGGATTAGAAGCAGAAGGAAAATATTTAAAAGACACCTCGGGAGTTCGAAATGTCAGTAATGTCAGCGTTTACGCGAATAATGAATTGATCGCCAAAGAACATGGAGAAGTTCAGTTTACAAAATATGGGGTTTCAGGGATCCCGATTTTCCAGATCAGTCATTTTGCGATCGAAGCATTAAGAAGAAAGAAAAAAGTAAAAATCTATTTAAATCTCATGCCACAGATGGTAACCTTAGAAGAAACAACAGAAATATTCTTAAAGAGCTGCAATTATAAGACAGTCGAAGAATTCTTTCAAGGATTTTTAAATAAAAAACTGGTATATGCAATCTTACAGAGATTAAAGATCGACCCAAGAAAACCAGTTGCTCAGATTTCAAAGAAAGATCTTAACAGAATCCTAGATATGATCCAACACTTTGAAGTTGAGATCAAAGGATATAAAGGATATGATATGGCACAGGTAACAGCCGGAGGCGTATCCACAAAAGAAATCATACAAGGAACATTAGAATCAAAGTTATTAGAAGGGCTTTATGTTGTCGGTGAATTACTAGATGTCGATGGAACATGCGGAGGGTACAACCTTCAGTGGGCATTTACATCTGGGTACATCGCTGCAAGCCAGATAGGAAGACAATGATAAGAATCAACCAGATCAAGCTGCCGATCGATCACAAAGAGGCAGCACTTGAGAAGAAGATAAAAAAAGCATTACATAATACAGAATATAAACAATACAAGATTGTAAAACGGTCTATTGATGCGAGGAAAAAAGAAGAATTATCTTATGTGTATGCAGTTGATGTGACATTAGGTAAGGGTCAAGAAGAGAAATTCCTCAAAAAGAACAAGAATCGTAATATCATGACAGTAAAAGAAAAGAAGTTTGAATTTCCAGAAAATCAGCGGGAATTTAAATATCCACCGGTTGTGATCGGAATGGGACCGGCAGGTCTGTTTGCATCACTGATGCTTGCAAGAGCCGGATTACATCCGATCGTCTTAGAACGAGGGAAAGATGTCACAAACCGTATGAAAGATGTAGAACATTTCTGGGAGAGTGGTGAACTGAATCCTGAATCCAATGTACAATTTGGAGAAGGAGGAGCAGGAACATTTTCAGACGGAAAACTAAATACCTTAGTAAAAGACAAATTCGGAAGGAATAGATTCGTCTTAGAAACTTTTGTAGAACATGGTGCACCAGAAGAGATCTTATATGAAAATAAACCACATATCGGAACGGATCTTTTAAGAAATGTCGTTGCAGGGATCAGAGAAGAGATCAGATCTCTTGGCGGAGATGTCCGTTTTGAGGCAAAAGTGACAGATTTCGTGATCCAGGATGGAAAATTAACAGGGCTGATCATCAATGATAAAGAAGAAATTAAAACAGAAGCAGCAATCTTAGCACCAGGACACAGTGCCAGAGATACATTTAAGGTCTTATCAGATCGTGATTTGGAAATGAATCCTAAAGCTTTTGCGATCGGACTTCGTGTGGAACACCCGCGTGAGATGATCGACCATTCGCAGTATGGAAAGGGAGCAGATCAATATGATCTTCCAGCTGCATCATACAAACTAACATATCATGCAAACAATGGAAGAAGTGTGTATTCCTTCTGTATGTGTCCGGGAGGTTTCGTGGTCAACGCGTCTTCAGAGCCAGAACGATTGACGGTCAATGGAATGAGCAATCACGATCGAGCAGCAAAGAATTCTAACAGTGCGATCATCGCAAGTGTTACACCAGAGGATTTTGATGGAAATGACGCATTAGCAGGTGTAAGATTTCAGCAGAAATGGGAAGAAAAAGCTTTTAGCGAAGGAAAAGGAAGAATCCCGGTTCAGACATTAAAAGATTTTAGAGAAGGAAAGATTACAGAATCCTTTGGCGAGATCACACCGAATACCAAAGGATTGACAAGTTTTGGAAACTTAAGAAACTGTCTTCCAGAACCGGTCAGTGAAGCGATTTCGGAAGGAATGCAATATTTTGATACAAAGATCAAAGGATTTAATCGAGAAGATACGATTTTGTGCGGAATTGAAGCAAGAACATCTTCTCCGTTAAGAATCGAGAGAGATCAAGGATTTGAGAGCAATATCAAAGGAATCTACCCATGCGGAGAGGGAGCAGGTTTTGCTGGCGGCATCACTTCTGCAGCAATGGATGGAATTAAGGTTGCACAAGCCCTCGTTACAGTGTAAAATACCTTTCAAGGAGTGAATGTAAAATGAATAATCGTGAAAAACTAAAAGATAAACAAAGAATTGTCGTCAAAGTAGGTACATCTTCTTTGATCCATAAAGCAACAGGAAACATCAATTTATTCCGATTAGAGAAATTAGTCCGTGTTTTAACAGACTTACATAACAGCGGAAAAGACGTGATCCTGGTATCTTCAGGAGCGATCGGTGTAGGATTTAAAGCCCTGGGATTAGAAAACCGTCCGACATCCCTTCCAATGAAGCAGGCATGTTCTGCTGTAGGACAGGGACAGTTAATGATGATCTACCAGAAACTGTTTGCTGAATACAATCAGGGATCTGCACAGATTCTGATCACAAAAGAGACGATGCTCAATGACGAGAGAAGATATAACGCCAAGAATACATTTGAAGAATTACTAAAACTCGGTGTGATTCCGATCGTAAATGAAAACGATACGGTATCGACAGAAGAGATCGAGTTTGGTGACAATGATACCTTATCTGCAGTCGTAACTGCGGTTGTACAAGGTGATCTATTGATCCTCCTGACAGATATTGACGGACTTTATACGGATGACCCACACAAGAATCCACTGGCCAAACTGATCCCAGAAGTACCAGTCTTAGATGAAAAGATCGGAAGAATGGCAAAAGGAGCTGTAACTAAGGTCGGAACTGGTGGAATGGAAACGAAGATCGCAGCAGCCAATATCGTAACAGATGCTGGAGCAGATATGGTGATCGTAAACAGCAATAACTTAAACAACGTCAATAAAGTTGTTGCAGGAGAAGAGATTGGAACATTATTCTTAGCACACAAACGACCAGACTTTGATTTCAAGAAATATTTAACAGAACGCCCATATTTTAAGGCATAATAAGATAAAACAATGTATTATATAGAAAGGAAATATTACAGATGAAAGAAAAAGATATTCAAAGAATTAATGAATTATACAATCTGGATAAATCCATTGGGTTAACACCAGAACAGAAAGAAGAACAGAGAAAGTTAAGACATGAATACATCCAGTCTGTTCGTGCAAACTTAAGAGCACAGCTTAATAATGTAAGTATCAAAAATGAAGATGGATCTATCACTCCATTAAAACCAAAAGGATTAAACTAGTGCAGATAAAACAGATGGAGATAGATGCAAACCGCACCGAAAAGGAGGCATTCGTAATGTTAGAACAACTAGGAAAACAGGCAAAAGAAGCATCGATAATTCTTGGAAAAGCAGGGATTGAAGATAAGAATGAAGTATTAAGAGAAGCAGCCAAATGTCTGGTACAGAATCAGGAATATATCTTAAGTGAGAATTATAAAGATGTAGAGAATGCAAAAAGCAATGATATGAGCGAGGCGTTGATCGATCGTTTATCCCTGAATCCTGACCGTATCGAAGCAATGGCAGAAGGACTTCGTCAGGTAGCTGAACTACATGATCCAATTGGTTCTGTAGAACATATGCAGAAAACACCGAATGGACTTTTGATCGGTAAGAAAACAGTACCATTAGGAGTTGTCGGTATCATCTACGAATCAAGACCAAACGTAACAGCAGATGCATTTGCACTATGTTTTAAGACAGGAAATGCATGCCTTCTTCGTGGTGGAAGTGATGCGATCAATTCAAATCTTGCGATCACAAATGTGATCCAGAGCGCACTAGAATCCTGCAATATGCCAAAATACAGCATTCAGCTGCTGACAGATACAAGCCGTGAGACAGCTACAAAGATGATGCAGTTAAATGAATACTTAGATGTTCTGATCCCAAGAGGTGGTGCAGGACTCATTCAGAGTGTTGTAAAGAATTCTACAGTGCCAGTGATCGAGACAGGAACAGGAAATTGTCATGTATACGTAGATGAATTTGCCCAGAAAGACATGGCAGTTAACATCATCATCAATGCAAAGACACAGAGACTTGGAACATGTAATACATGTGAATCTTTAGTATTACATAAGAACATCTTGGAGAGTCACGGTCCAGCGCTTATCGATGCTTTATTAGAAAAAGGAGTACAGGTACGTGGAGATGAGAGAGTTTGTGCTTTAAATGACCAGGTCATCCCTGCAACAGAAGAAGACTGGGGAACAGAATACTTAGATTCTATCATTTCTGTGAAAACTGTCGACAGCTTTGACGAAGCAGTGGCACATATCAATCATTACAATACGGGGCATTCGGAAGCAATCGTCACAGATTCTTACCAGAATGCACAGGAATTCTTAAATCAGATCGATGCAGCAGCCGTTTATGTTAATGCATCCACAAGATTTACTGATGGATTTGAATTTGGATTTGGAGCAGAGATCGGAATCAGTACCCAGAAGATTCATGCTAGAGGACCAATGGGATTAGATGCATTGACGACCAGCAAATTTATTATTTATGGAAATGGACAGATCCGTAAATAATAGAATATAAAAGCCAGAATTGTAAATTATTTCAGAATCTTAAGAAAATCTGAAGAAAAACATAGAATTTTGTATGCAAATGCAAAGAAATTGTTAAAAAAACATTGAAAAATAAAAAAGACTATGGTATTATAAGTCTTGTGTTCAAAGGAGTTTTCATTTTATGAGAACTCTTTTTTTTCGCAATGGAAAAAAATGTAAAGAAGAAAGGAAGGCTTAAAATGGCATTGTTTACATTTAGCGGCGGTGTTCATCCGGCAGATGGTAAAGAATTTGCAAAGAATTCACCAATCACCGAATACCTGCCAAAAGGAGATGTTGTTTTACCTTTAGGTCAGCACATCGGTGCTCCTGCACAGCCAATCGTTAGCAAGGGAGACCAGGTGTTAGTAGGCCAGAAGGTGGCAGAAGCTGGAGGATTTGTATCCGCGAATATTTTCAGCTCTGTTTCAGGAACTGTAAAGGCGATCGAGCCAAGAATGACTCCAGCAGGAGCAAAAGTTAACTCTATCGTAATTGAGAATGATGGAGAATTCAAAGAGGCTGCCTTTGAGGCAAAACCTTATGATCAGATGTCTAAAGATGATGTTTTAGCAGCGATCAAAGAAGCTGGAATCGTAGGACTTGGTGGAGCCGGATTCCCAACACATGTGAAATTAGCGCCAAAAGATCCAGATGCGATCGAATATATCATCGTAAATGGAGCTGAGTGTGAACCTTATATCACAGGTGACTACCGCATCTTAATGGAGACACCAGAACTTTTAATTGAAGGATTAAATATCGTACTTGATATGTTCCCAAAAGCAAAAGGTATCATTGGTATTGAAGATAATAAAAAAGATGCAATTGCTAAAGTAGAAGCATTAGTAAAAGGTGATGCAAGAATCAGCGTTGCTACATTAAAGACAAAATACCCACAGGGTGCAGAACGTTCTTTGATTTATGCAACAACAGGAAGAAGCATCAACTCCAGCATGTTACCAGCAGATGCAGGATGCATCGTAGATAACGTAGCTACGATCGTAGCGATCAAAGAAGCTGTCAAAGATGGTAAACCATTATACGAACGTGTTGTGACAGTTACTGGAGATGCGATCAAGAATCCAAGTAACTTTAAAGTACGTACAGGAACAAACGTACAGGAACTGATCGAAGCAGCCGGTGGATTTAAAACACAGCCTGAGAAGATCATTTCTGGTGGACCTATGATGGGTATGGCAATGTTTACAACAGACGTACCAGCTGTCAAAACATTCTCATGCTTCTTAGCATTCACAAAAGATGAAGTTGCTGCGAACCAACCAAGCAATTGTATTCGTTGTGGAAGATGTGTAAGCGTCTGTCCGCAGAAGCTGATGCCAGCGAAATTATCTGTATTAGCAGATCATAATCAGTTTGACGAGTTTGAAAAACTTTATGGAGCAGAATGCGTTGAGTGTGGATCATGTTCATTCGTATGTCCAGCAAAACGTAACCTTGCACAGTCCATGAAGACAGGTCGTAAACAGGTATTAGCTAACCGTAGAAAGAAATAAAGGAGAGATACATATGAGCGAAACATTATATCATGTGTCAGCCAATCCTCATGTCAGAGATAATGGCTCAACACAAAAGATTATGTTAGATGTTATCATCGCATTACTACCCGCTACAATTTTTGGTATCTATATCTTTGGAGCATCTGCGGCACTGACAGTTGCAATTTCTGTTGCTACCTGTGTTGTCGTTGAGTATATTTACCAGAAACTTATGAAACAGCCAATCACTGTAGGTGACTTAAGTGCGGCATTGACCGGACTGTTACTTGCATTAAACTTACCATCAGGAGCACCATTCTGGATGCCTATTCTTGGTGGAATCTTCGCGATCATCGTTGTAAAACAGGTGTTCGGTGGATTGGGACAGAACTTTATGAACCCAGCCCTTGGTGCAAGATGTTTCTTAATGATCTCATTTGCAGCAAGAATGACAACATTTACATATGATGGTGTAACAACAGCAACACCACTTGCTGTTATGGAACAGGGAAAAAGCGTAGATGTTATGAAATCATTCTTAGGATTCGTTCCTGGAACAATTGGTGAAACATCTGCATTATTACTGATTATCGGTGGAGCATACTTAGTATTTAAGAAAGTCATCTCTCCGATCATCCCATGTGTTTACGTTGCAGTTGTAGCAATCTTCGTACTGATCTTCGGTGGTCATGGATTTGATCTATCTTACATGGCAGCACAGATCTTCAGTGGTGGATTAATGTTAGGTGCGATCTTCATGGCAACAGACTACGTAACATCTCCAATTACAAAGAACGGAAAGATCATCTATGCGATCGTTCTTGGTATTTTAACTGGATTATTCCGTCTGTTCGGACCAATGGCAGAAGGTGTATCTTACTCAATCATCATTGCAAACTTATTAGTTCCACTGATCGAGAGAGTGACAGTACCAACTCCATTTGGAATCGTAAAAAAAGGAGGTAAGAGCAATGAATAAGAATCTCGTAATGGATTGTATCAAATTATGTGTGATCACATTAATTGCAGGACTCCTTTTAGGTATCGTATATAATGTAACAAAAGCACCGATCGCCGCACAGGAAGAAAAGACAAAACAGGAAGCTTACAAAGCCGTATTCAAAGATGCAGCGAAATTCGATACAGTAAAATTAGACCAGAAAGACGTAGCAGCTGTCTTAAAGAAAAATGATCTTGGACAGAACACGATTTCTGAAGTTGTAAAAGCAGTTGACAAAAACGGAAAAGAACTTGGATACGTATTCTCTGTAACAAACCCAGAAGGATACGGTGGAGATGTATCTTTATCTGTAGGTGTTAGAGATGATGGAACAGTCAATGGTTATGAAACATTATCTATCAGCGAAACAGCTGGTTTAGGTATGAAAGCCAAAGAACCAGAATTCAAGAGTAACTTTAAAAACAAAAAAGCAGACAAATTTGAAGTTGTAAAAGATGGATCTGGTAAGAACGATGATTCTAAAGTAGATGCCATCAGTGGTGCAACGATCACAAGCCGTGCTGTCACAAGTGCAGTTAACAGCTGTGTTGCATATTCAAAGAGCCTGAAGGGAGGTAATTAAACATGAAACCAAATCCAATGGAACGATTGATTAATGGTATCGTAAAAGAAAACCCTACCTTCGTCTTAATGTTAGGTATGTGTCCTACATTAGCAGTAACAACATCTGCGATCAACGGTGCAGGAATGGGACTTTCAACAACAGCCGTATTAATGTTTTCTAACATGATCATTTCCGCATTAAGAAATGTCATCCCTGATCGTGTACGTATTCCAGGATATATCGTAGTTATCGCATCTCTGGTAACAATCGTACAGTTCCTATTACAGGGATATGTTCCAGCAGTTAACGACGCATTAGGATTATATATCCCACTGATCGTAGTAAACTGTATCATCCTTGGACGTGCAGAATCCTTTGCAGCAAAGAACGGACCGATCAACTCCTTCTTTGACGGACTTGGAATGGGACTTGGATTTACTGTAGCCTTAACAATTTTAGGAGCATTCCGTGAATTATTAGGAGCAGGTCAGATCTTCGGAATGCAGGTAATGCCATCTGCATACGAACCAATCACAATCTTTATTCTGGCACCTGGAGCATTCTTCGTACTTGCATGCTTAGTAGCGATCCAGAATAAAGTTAAGAGCAAAAAACCTAAAAAAGCCGGAGAAGCACAGAGTGGTGGATGCGGAGATTGTTCTCACTGCGGAAACAGCGCTTGCGGTTCCAGAAGCTTTTTTGATACAACTGTAGATGACAAATAAGGAGGATTAAGATGAAAAGTTTACTGTTAATTGCCATCGGTTCAGCGCTGGTAAATAACGTCGTATTAAGCCAGTTCCTTGGTTTATGTCCTTTCCTTGGAGTTTCTAAGAAAGTTGAGACAGCAGCCGGAATGGGTGCAGCCGTTCTCTTCGTTATTACTATCGCATCAGCAGTTACAAATTTAATTTATACATTTTTATTAGTACCAACAGATTTAACATACTTAAATACGATCGTATTTATCCTGGTAATCGCAGCATTAGTACAGTTCGTAGAAATGGTATTAAAGAAATCTATGCCAGCATTATATGAATCTCTGGGAGTATTCCTTCCACTGATCACAACAAACTGTGCAGTTCTTGGTACAGCATTAACAAACGTACAGAACGACTATAGTTTCATCGCCAGCGTAGTCAATGGTATCGGTATCTCTTTAGGATTCCTAATTGCTATCGTTATCCTTGCTGGTATCCGTGAAAAGATGGAATACAACAACATCCCAGAATCTTTCAAAGGAATGCCTATCACACTGTTAACAGCAGGATTAATGGCAATCGCATTCTTCGGATTCTCAGGACTTATTTAGGAGGTAAAGAAGATGAATATATCAGCAATTTTACTTGCCATGGTTGTTGTCGGAGGAACCGGTCTGCTTATCGCAATCTTACTGGGAATTGCCTCAGAGAAATTTAAAGTTCCTGTAGACGAGAAGGAAGTAGCCATCCGTGCAGAACTTCCAGGAAATAACTGTGGTGGTTGTGGATACGCAGGTTGTGATGGACTTGCAAAAGCAATCGCAAATGGAGAAGCACCAGTGAACGGTTGTCCAGTTGGTGGAGCAGCTGCAGCTGAGAAGATCAGTGCGATCATGGGTGTAGAAGCAGGAGAATTCGTGAAGAAAGTCGCATTCGTAAAATGTGCTGGAACTTGCGAAAAAGCATCTGACAAATACCAGTACTCAGGAGTTCAGAGCTGTATCGAAGCGATGAACGTACCAGGTGCAGGACCAAAAGGATGCGAATTTGGATGTATGGGATTTGGAAGCTGTGCAGCAGTATGTCCAGAAAATGCGATCTCTATCGTGAACGGAATCGCTCACATCGATGAAGAAGCATGTGTAGGATGTGGAAAATGTGCAGAAACATGTCCAAAAGCATTGATCGACCTTGTACCAGAAAACAAGAAAACAAGAGTACAGTGCAGCTCTAAAGAATTCGGTAAAAACGTTATGTCTGTATGTAAAGCAGGATGTATCGGATGTAAAGCATGCGAAAAAGTATGTAAACTTGGAGCGATCAAAGTTGAAAACAACATCGCACAGATCGATTACGATAAATGTGTAGGTTGTGGATTATGTGCAGGTAAATGTCCAAAAGGAATCATTACAGGAAAGAAATTAGTTCCTAAGAAACCAGCACCAAAGAAAGAAGCTTAATCTTTCTTTATATCATTATAATAATAAAGAAGCAGGAGATTCGAGAGATCAGAATCTCCTGCTTTTTTCTGCTTCTATTCATGGAAAAAAAGAATACTATTATAATAGGAAGAAAAAGGATTCCTGACATGAAATTTCTCGAACTTCGGCAAAAAGATGTGATCAATTGTAATACAGGAGAATGTTTAGGTCTTGTCCTAGACCTCGAATTTGAAATCCATACGGGTAAGATCTGTTATCTGATCGTTCCCAAAACAACGAAGATGCTCATATGCGTTGGCAAGAATAAAGTTTACAAAATCCCCTACAAATGCATTGTAAGGATCGGCAGAGATACGATTCTAGTCGATATCAACGAAAAAGAATGCCTGAAATAAAAGAAAAGCTTTCTTTTCTACAAAAAAAATGATATACTTCAAGCAGTAAAAACACGGAGGTACAAGAAGATGAGATGCCCATATTGTGGAAGTGAGAATTCCAGAGTCGTAGATTCCAGACCGGCAGAAGACAACAATGCGATCCGTAGAAGAAGACAATGTGATGAATGCGGAAAACGTTTTACAACTTATGAGAAGATAGAGACAGAACCGTTGAGTGTCATCAAGAAAGACAAGACACGACAACTCTACGATCGAAACAAGATCCGGAATGGAATCGTACAATCCTGTCACAAACTCCCAGTATCCATGGGGCAGATCGAAGCAGCGATCGATGAGATCGAGACAAAGATCTATAACATGGGAACAAGAGAAGTTGAAACATCTGTGATCGGAGAGATGGTCATGGACAAATTAAAGGATTTGAATGAAGTTGCATACGTAAGATTTGCAGCCATTTACCGTGAATTCAAAGATGTGAACACATTTATGAGTGAATTAAAGAAATTATTAAAATAATCACAATTGTTTTGAATAAACAAGATTGTAAAAATATTACTTTTGTGATAAACTAACCATATCATTTTGAAACCAGCTTCCTTTTTGAGAAGAGAAGGAGTTGAGTATTATTTATCAGGAAGTAATCACAGGAATCGTCAGTGGAGTGAGTGGAAAGCTCATCCACGTAGAAGTAGAGATCAGAAACGGCCTGCCATATTTTACAATGCTAGGCTATCTTTCCAAAGAATCCATGGAAGCAAAAGAGCGGGTTGCATCAGCACTGCGCTCCATCGGCCATCCCTTACCGTCGATGAAGATCACCGTTAATTTATCCCCAGCCAATATAAGAAAGAACGGAACCGCGTTCGATTTCCCGATCGCCGTGGCCTTTTTAGGATGCCTGAATTTAATCGATGCAAGCAAGTTAGATGACATCTGTATCATGGGAGAATTAGGACTAAACGGCAAGATCAGAGGTGTAGGAAACTGCCTTCCGATCGTTTTAGAAGCAAGAAAACAAGGAATTCACAAGTTCTTTGCGGCAAGTGAAGATGAGAATTCTCTAAGAGGGATTGAAGATATTGAAGTGGTATTTATGGACAGTTTACAGGATGTCCTGGACTATTTTCATGGAACATATCATCAAAAAAGTTGCAGAAGTGCAACAACTTATCAAAAGGAAGAGTCAGAAGAAGACTTCAGTGACATCATCGGACAACAACATTTAAAAAGAGCGATGGAGATCGCGGTCACTGGAAGACATCATCTATTGATCATTGGTTCCCCAGGTTCAGGAAAAACAATGGCAGCCAGAAGGATCCCGACCATTCTCCCACAACTATCAAAAGAAGAGAAGATGGAAGTTCAGGCAATCTATGATGCCACTGGAATTCCACGGTATTTAGAAGACAATACCAGACCATTTCGCCAGCCACATCCAATGATCCCGAAAGCCGCATTCCTTGGAGGCGGCAAGACGCCGACGGCAGGAGAGATCACATTAGCACATCATGGCATTTTATTTCTGGACGAATTTATGGAATTTAAAACAGAATGTATCGAAGCACTCAGACAGCCATTGGAAGATGGAACGATCGATATCACCAGAAATGGGATCTACCACAAGTTTCCGGCAGACTTTCAACTGATCGCCACCATGAATCCATACATACAATTAGGGTAAAATATTAAACGAATTTCCAGTAGATTTTTATAGAATCAGGTTCAGGTAATACTTCGATACGCTCTATTAAAGATTGGACTAACTCACGTTTGAGATCATGATCGAGATTATCTATGTCAGCGAACTGATTTAATATATCTCTAGTCTCACTTATAGATAATCCGTGAGGTTCTTGTAACTCATTTTCGCGAGTATTGATTTCTAATTCTATCTTTTCTTTTTCTTCATACAACGGTTTTATTCTATCACCAATCTCTGTGATTGGGATAGTTCCTATCGTATAAAGGTCCATTAACTTATCAATTTTGGATTGCGTATTATCGAGTTTATTTCTCAATACTGTTAATTCTGTATTCTCAACTTTTTCTTTAGACTCAATATTAATAATTCGTTCTAATCGATCAGGATCAAGTTTTAGTTTTTTTATTTCATCTAATATAACCTTATCCAGTTTATCAACTCGGATCGTTGGATTTTTACAGTAATCACCTTTTCTCATAGATTTATTACCATCTCTTGTATAGCATTTATAATATACATAAGATTCCGTACTTTTAATATATTTACCTGTAGTTTTATCTTTGCGTCTTTGAGTACAAGCAAAATATCTAGCTCCACAGTTACCGCAATACAATAAACCTGTAAGTAAATGTTTAGCTTTAAATGGAGAACGATAGTGATCGGACCATTTACCAGATATTTCTTTATATCTTTTCTGGACTCTTTCAAAAGTATCAATATCTATAATCGGATCATGAACACCATCGTATTCGACACCCTTATATTTTATTTTTCCAATATATAATCGGTTTCTTAATATAACACCTGTTTGTCCAGGTGTACGATAATTGGAATATCGATTAGTAAAATGTTCGCTCATATACCTTGTGATACCGTGTATAGTCTCACCATCCAGGAACATTTTGTATATAGTTCTAACCTGTAAAGCTTCATATTCGTTTATTATCAACTTGCCATTTATGAAATCATAACCAATCGGTGGATTAGATCCTCCTCGCCAGTATCCAGCTTTTGCACGTCCTATATGTCCCATAGCCAGGCGTGTTTTTATGTTTTCACGTTCTAACTGTGCGAATACGGATAAGATACCGATCATAGCTTTTCCAAACGGAGTAGATGTGTCAAAGTTTTCTGTCATGCTAATAAAATCGACATTGTTAGGTAAAAACTCCTCTTCGATTAGATATAAAGTATCTTTCTGTGATCTGCTAAGACGATCTAATTTATACACTAATACAAGATCAATCTTTCCTTTATGTATGTCTTGTAATAGCTTTGTTAAGCCAGGGCGATTGATATTCGATCCAGTGAAACCAGGATCAATATATTTATTATAAATAATCCAATCTTTTGCATCACAGTATTTTTCAAGGCGTTCAAGTTGTTCATCAATCGAATAACCATCGACCTGAATATCTGTAGATACTCTTACATACAATGCTACATTTAAAAATCTCATAATAAAACCTCCTTTGTACTGTCATAACAGAATAACCAAAAAATCTTTAATTCCTTATAAATATTATTTTTCTTTGTTTTTTTACTTTTATATACTATATATTTATTTCTATTTAATAATAAAAATATAATTATGTTATAGTAGTAGAAGAATATATAAAAGTTATTGATTTTCAAAAATGAAAATTCGAATATTATAAAAATATTTTTGAATTTTCGATAACAAAATGTATAACAAAACCATAACAAAATAACATTTCTAAAGTTTGGTTTTGTTATTCTTAAAAATCGTTTTTGTTATGGTCTTAGTTTTTGTTATACATTTTGTTATGGTTTTTGTTAATCGTGCAACTCGAATATTACGCGACGTCTTAAAGCAAAATTATCCATATTCCAATCAATTAACGGTATATCGTTGGATAGGTTAAGATTGCCTTGTAATAATTGCAATGCGAACGCGTTAGCTTCTAATTCTATAGTACCAGGTTCTACCAGCGGACTATCTAAAAATACACTGTCAATATCATGATGTAAGACCATGTGTCCTAGCTCGTGAGCACATACGATAATTTGTTCTTCATCGGTTAAATCATCGTTGATATAAATTAGATCCTGATCTAAATATGTGTGATAAAATCCGTTAATTCCTTTTAATGGGACTTTTAATATTATTGCGTTCATTTCTTTAGCAATCCTAAATGGGTCCCTGGTATTATATTTCTGTACTAAATCTTTTACAATTTTATAAAAATCAAATATTTTAAACACCCCTTTATTTCTTTTCGGATTTACGTCTTGCGATTTCCATACCTATTTCCATCGCGTCCAGTATGGATTGAATACTTTCCTCATCTGCTGGTTTTCCATTAAACATTAACGCATGATCAGTTAATAATTGTTTTTTGGTCCTAGCTAAAATATCGTTGACTTCATGTGTTTCAATTTCTTTTTTAATAGGTTCGTTATTAGTAATATATTCAATAGTGCCATTGGCTAATGCGTCAGCGCTAATATGTAACGCGTCACATATTTTTAAAACATTAGATAAAGTAGCTTTATTAATTCCTCTTGTAAAAATACTATTTAATGTAGAATAAGGTATATTATTAGTAATAGTAAATTCACGTATTGAACTATATTGTTGCAGTATAAAATTTTTTAATTTATTTTCAATTGTCATATAATCACCTCAATTATATTATAATATCATGTTTGTGAAAATTCAATAACTATTTTCGAAAATTCGAAAATTATTTTATACAAAACTTAAGAAGATAACGAAAATTCGAAAATAATATTGACATTAACGAAAATTCGGGTATACTTGTAAATGTAATTAACGAAAATTCGAAAATAAGTTTCGAAAAATCATTAAGGGTTTTTATTAATTACACAGATTAAATTTATAGCTGATAAATCGGGTTGCAACCGAAATATAGAATTAGGAGGTGATAGTATGTATCCGAATGTTGAAGCTGAAAAAGCCAGGACAAAAACCACATTGGCTATTATGGCTAGCGATCCTCGCATCAACTGTACTGTTAGTACACTTAGTCTTAAATTAAACGGTAAGGCTCCGCTTACATTTAAAGAAGCTGTGACTATTAAGAATATTCTGAAAAGCGATTTACCGCTCGAAGAATTATTTAAGGAGGCGAGATAATGAATGTAATTCATGTGTTAGCAGACGGAACAATAAAAAAAGATTTAACAGGTTATGAGATAAACTCATGTATTGACGATTTTTATCATGTACTTACAAAGATATATAGGAGTAGCCTAAATGAAGAGAAAAACCAAAACGAAAATTAAAAATGTTACTTTAAAAATCTTAGCGAGTATATCCGGAGCTAATATATTATTGTTCGTGTCATTGCTCGACAGTGATATGATCTATAGAAACTTAATCCCGTGGATCATTGTTAATGGTATTAGTGCTTTATATTTATGTGTATTGATATACGCTAACGGTTGAATCTATAATACGGATTTTTACTATTAATTAAAAAAAAGGAGGCTTAAACATGATTAAAAAAATGAAACCAGGTGACGCTGTCGCTATTATCGAAGATGGAGTAATTAAGAAAGGTATTATCACAAAGGAATTTTATTTCAAAAGTGATCAGGTTATCGTAAACTTTAATGGTACTCTTAAAAAAGTACTGCTTAAGGACTTAGCGAAAATTGAGAATGACACTGTTGAAAAAGAAAGTGATACAATCGAAAAAGAGGACGATTGTAAAGAGACTCCTAAACGTGGATTAAAACCTGAGATTAGCATATCACGTAAAGATTATGAAGAAAAAACAGCTGAAATCATAGCTAAAACATTAGGGCCTATGGGAATATCAGGATCTGAATATATACCTGTTGTAGCATTAATCATGGCTATGATTACAACTGAATTATTTAAAAATGAGGTTGACGAATGATAAAACTATATCATCATCAAGAAGTGGCGTTGTCGTATATGAGATCTAATAATTACTTCGCACTCTTTATGGAACAAGGTACAGGTAAGACATTAGTCGGACTGTTTAGAATCCTAGACCTACTAAAAGCTGGATACATAGAAACGGCTTTAATAGTTGCTCCTAAATCTGCTCTTGGAGCTTGGGAGAGAGATATTGACCTATTCGACGAATTAGATCGAGAAATCTTAAAAAATGGTATTACTCTTATCAACTACGACAAGGTTTGGAGAGGAGATAAGCAGAGTCCTTATAATAAAAAATGGGGATGTATCATATTGGATGAGGCACATTGTATAAAGAATCGTACAAGCCGTAGATCGAAGTTTTTACTTAAAGTTGCAACATTATCCGATTATAGATATATCTTAACAGGTACACCGATTGGGAATGGACAGCTCGAAAACATCTGGTCTTTGTATTGTTTCTTAGATCCTTATATTGAGCGCGGTTATCCATATTCCAGGATATTCGGTGGATCATACCGAACGTTCCAGGATCGATACTGTATTCTTAATATGTATCATAAACCAAGTAGTTATATACACGTGAAAGAATTACAAGATATCATTAACGAACATAGTTATCGTGTTAAAAAATCAGATTGCTTGGATTTACCGGACAAGCTACCAGATGAAATAATCAAGGTTGATCAGTCGGAAAAGACACTTTATAAAAAGTTGGCTACTGAGTCAGCGCTATTGGAGTTGGACGTACTGGCAGAAAATCCTTTAAGTCGTCTTGTTAAATTACGTCAATTATGTTCAGGCTGTATTAAATTAGATACGGGAGAAATAAAAGAAGTAAAAACCGAAAAATTAAGTATCTTACAAGAATTACTAGAGGGATACGAGGACGACAAAAAGATCGTTATTTTTGCGGAGTTTAAATATTCAATCGGTAAAATAGGAACATTACTTAAGAAAATGAAAATTAAGTATGTAACATTAGACGGTGATCAAAAGGATAAAACGATATGGAGAAAATTTCAGACTGATAAAAAGATCCGTGTTATCGTTTGTCAATACCAGACCGCCAGCGCCGGTATCGATCTTTTCGCAAGTGATACGATCATATATTATGAGCCAACATTAAGATCGAATACACTTGAACAGAGTCGCGATCGTATACATAGGACGGGACAGACTAATAAATGTAGCTATATCCATTTGCTCACAAAAGGGACAGTTGAAGTAGATATATACCGAGCGTTAGCTGGTTATTCAGATTTTAGCGAAGCTCTTTTTACGCGATATATGGAGGGTTACAGAAGATCATACAATAATTAAGGAGGATAACTGATGAAACATATTAGTATTAACGGAGCGAAGAAGCTCAACAATTTAGAAAGACAATTGCACTTAAAAAATGGTGCTTTGATTTTCCAAAAAAATAATGGAGAAGTAGTAAACGTATACATGGTCGTATCTTTTAGAGATAACAAGAATAGATACAGAGGTGATGCTACAGCTAAATATTGTAGCCTGGTAAATCTTGATACTGGTTATTTTGCATTTGAAGAGCGTTGTAGTCGTAATACAACAGTAAGACGTGTATTAAATCATCTGTTAAATATTGGTTGTGCTGACTACGTTTATAACGCATCTATTTCTACAGAGAAATACGGATCTTATAACATTGAATTATATTATGTTGGAGAATATTCTTTAGATATTTCTTATACCAAAGTTAACGAAAATTCGTAAATTTGAGGTGACAATATGAAATATTGTGAATTATGCGGTTGTATTATGGATGATAATCACGATGGCGATATTTGCGAGTGTTGCCTCGATGATATGAGGGGAGAGGATCCGTCGTAATGAATATTTATATATATGATATTGAGGTTTTCGCTTACGATTGGATCGTAGTAGCTAGGAGACCAGAGGAGGGATCACCGTATACAGTAATACATAATGATAATTACCATTTACGAGAGTTCCTTAATAACGCTCCGGATATTCTTGGAGGTTTTAATAATAAGCATTATGACGACTACGTAGTTATGGTAATGATTAACGGCGGAGATCCGATAGAGGTTAAAAGGTGTAACGATTTTATTATCGGAGGCGGTAAGCCGTGGGAGTATTCTTTTATTCAATATAAGAAAAAACCGTTTAAATCGTTTGATTTAAGGGATGATATCGCTGATCCTGGTATAAGTCTTAAGGCAATCGAGGGAAATCTTAAATTACCTATAGTAGAATCATCTGTACCGTTTGATATTGATCGACCTTTAACACCTGAGGAATTAGAGGAAGTTATACGGTACTGTAAATACGACGTAGACTCTACAGTTCGTCTTTACTGGGAACGTAAAAAGAATTATCTGGATGCTAAGATTTTAGCGGGTGGTATTTACGATATTGCACCGATGGATGCACTTGGTTATACAAATGCAAGGCTATCAGCCGAAGCACTAAAAGCTACTTATAAAGAGCGATCAGACGAACGAGATTATACGTTACCGTCTAATTTAGATCCCGATAGGATACCTAAAATCGTACTTGATTTTTTTATGCAAATTAGAGATAAGACTATTCCTGACGCTAAGTTATTCGGAGCTGGTAAAGGATCTAAGGGAATGACATTAGATTTAATGCTAAAGTGTTCCGGCGGAGAGTGTCCAGTTACTTACGCCTGGGGTGGTGTGCATGGAGCAAAACCATGTGTAACCATTCAGGAAACAGAAGATCGGGTTATTATAAATCAAGATGTTGGTTCACTATACCCTAACAGTATGATTAATTTCGGCTATACATCCAGGTCAATGAAAGATCCTGACGCTTATAAAAAGCTAGTACAATTACGACTAAAGTACAAGGGACAGGCGAAAGCTGTAAATAATGAGATCAAAAAAAAATTAGGTGGTTCATGGTATCATGAGTTTTCAGATGAGGACGCAGACGGTAATACATTTCTTAACATGGATAAACTTAAAGAGAGTACAGATGAAGAGACATATAAACACATTCTTGAATACTTGGATTATGACGCTAAACAATCGAGCCTTAAATTAATTATAAATACGTGTTATGGAGCTATGTTAGCAAAAGGAAACGGTCTTAATGATCGTCTCGGAGGGCGTAGCGTATGTATTACTAACCAGTTAGCTATGAGTATATTAATTGCTGATCTTTGTAAGCAATGTAAGACAATTGATTTTGTAAACATTAATACAGACGGTATTATGTTTACGATCGATCGTAAAGAAGTCGATCTATCAGAAAAAATTGTTTCCGCCTGGTGTGATCTGACAGGATTTACAATGGAACGTGATGATTTTTATAAGGTAATACAAAAGGATGTAAATAATTATATTGGTATTTATAAAGATGGACACTTTAAAACAAAAGGTGGTTATGTCTCGCTGTATGATGGAGGTACATTTAAGACCAACTCATTACAGATAATACATAAAGCGATTGTAGATTATCTTGTAAAAGGAATAGATCCAGAAACAACGATTAAAGAATGTGATGATATCACAGCATTTCAGCAGATCATAAAGACCGGCGGTACTTATGAAGGATCTTATCATTATATTAATGGTAAACGCGAACAAGTACAAAAGGTAAATAGAATTTACGCTGTAAAAGATCTGAAATATGGACAGGTAGTAAAAGGTAAATGGATCAAAGAAAAACGTAAGAAAAATAAAACAACAGGAAAAATGGATGTATATCCAGTTGATCCTCCTATATGGTCCGAGACTGTTATATCCGAATGTCCAGAACATTGTTTTATTGACAACGAGAATACGCTTACGATAGCTGATCTCGATTTAGATTATTATATTGATATGGCGAAACGTCGTATTGATAAGTATATAAATATAGATAGTAAGGTATCACGTAAAATCGCCAAAATAAAAAAGGAGGTTGTTATAATGGCAACAACAAAAGAAACACAGGATCCACGCGCTATGAACGTGTACGGGAAACTTATCGAAGCTCGTAAAAAATTTCTTGACGCGGGTGTAAAGAAAAAAGGTGTAAACAGATATGCAGAATTTAAGTATTTCCGTTTAGATGAAATCATTCCAACTAAACAGGAAATCTTTAGAGAGGTTGGACTCGCTGACATTATTACATTCGGTAATGAAGTAGCTACACTTACAATCTATAACGTAGATAATCCAGATGAATCGATTGATTTTATGAGTCAGCTCGCACCTGATGAGAGTATGATCAAAAATCCAATTCAAAAAGTCGGAGCGATCCAGACGTATGTCAGACGATATCTGTATCTACTCGCATTAGATATTATTGAAGGTGATGGTATCGAAGAGACGACGGATAAACCTGTAGAAGTGGAGGAAAAATCAGCCAAAACAAAGGTTAAAAAATCAAACCGACCAGCGACACCAGCGGAACGAGAAGATACAAAACAGGAATTGATTAACCAGGATGGTGAAGCAACTAAAACACAGCGTACTGCGATTAGCAACGGTTTAAAGAAACTGAGAGCGCGTTACATGGATGAGAATAAAGTAGTATTCTCTGAGGAATTAGAGGCTAAATATGATAATTACATTCGTGTTACTGCCAGAACTGTAAAAGCTGGTGTAACTAAAACTGAGGCTGAGAACATCTTAATTGATATCGGTAAAAAGATTGCGGAGGAATAAATATGGTAGTGGGTGATACAGTATATACCGTAAATAATAACACAAATAAAATAGACACGTGGATTTATAATGGTACATTAACAATGGGTGGTAACACTCTTGTAAGTTTAGTAAAAGGTACGAAAACGTGCTTATTACCTCCGAATTGTGTATATCTTTCTAAGATGGAAGCTCTAGCAATCGCGGAATTATATAGCTAAATTTTTTACAACAAATTAACGAATATTCGTTAAGAAAGGAGGAATAGTATGTATATTAACGCTATATCGTTAAAAAACGGTTTAAGACTTGCTTTTACAACTACATTACCTTACAGCGTAGACAAGTTAAAACCAGGGTGGAACATTGTAACAGATCTTAACAACGGTGCAACGATCAGCTTTATCGGAGCGGAGGTTGTGCACATTGGTAACCAGGATCTTGATAAAGCAAAAGATACTAAACCAAAAAAAGGATTTAGTACAAAAGTAACAGAGCAATAAAAGAAATAGGAGGCTTTATGGAATTTTTAAAAGATGGACGCATTAAGGTGGATCCGCCGAAAAAACCTAAGAAATTAACGGCTACAAGATTCGCTAGCATCTTAGGTTTTAATAAATGGAGTACACCATTTAGTGCCTGGTGTGAAATGACTCGTACATATGAAGAACCATTTGAAGATAATGTATATACGATTGCTGGTAAAGTGATCGAGCCTAAAATTTGTGACTATTTAAGAGATCGCTATTTCATGGACATTAAAAGTCCTACAGATGTATACGGCCCTGATTATTTTAAAAAGACATGGGGAGATTTCTTCCATGATCAGGAGGGACTCGGTGGAATGTGGGACTTCCTGGGTGACGACTTTGTGGTCGAGGTTAAGACAACAAAACGAGTTGAAGATTGGAAAGGACCAGACGGAAATGTCGAACCTCCGATCTATTACAAATTACAGGCTTGTTTATATGCTTATCTGTTAGGATTCGACAACGTGGTTATGACTTGTAGTTTCTTACAGGACAAGGATTATCAAGATCCTGAATCATTTGTACCTAATGTAGATAATACAGTTGTTGTCGAGTTTAAAGTATCTGAGGCGTATCCAACGTTTAAAGAATCTTACATCGATCCAGCTATGACATTTTGGAGAGAAAATGTATTAGCCGGAATTTCGCCTAAATACGATGAAAAACGAGACGCGGATATCCTTAAAGAGCTACGTAAAAATAGCATAACGTTAACAAGTAAAGAAGTTACTAAGTTAATGAAAGAGGGAGATCGTTTAAAAGGTCAGATCGATAGAGCTGAGGCTAGAATATCAGAGAAAAAGAAACGTCTTAAGAAAATTGATAGTGATGTTAAAAAATCTTTGATTGATAACTTTAGAGACGGAGATGAAAATGTCGAGTGTAAAGGTACAGCATACACCTGGAATGTGAGATTAGATGTTAATAAATCATTCGACAAAGAAGCGTTCGAGGCGGACTATCCCGGTGTATATGAGAAGTACGTAACAGAAAAACCGAAATACGTATTAACTAAAAAAGAGATTGAAAAAGAAGAAGCTTAAAAAATGGAGGTTTACTTATGAAATTTGAAAAATTTTTAAAACAGACAGGAACACACGGACAGATTTATACAAGAGATAACGGTGATCGTTGGCTTATCTGCGCTGGTGTAGGTATGAAAGTACCTCATGGAATCGTAAACTTGCTTGGTGTTGGAGAAGTACCCGAACGTGTTGAACTCCTTGTAGAAACATTAATTAAAGCTGATACAGACGATAATGTCGAACTGACAAAAGCAGTTTTAGATCATGCGGACGGTAAAGCGAGTGATATTATTCGCGTATTTACAGGAGAAAACATGATCGGTGATCGTATCGAAATCGGTATTAATAACTGTGATTTCGGATTACTTGAAAAATCTGATATTAACTTAGTTCAGGGTGAAATTGAAGAGAGTGATAAAAACACACAATACTTACTTGTATTAAATCGCTCAGGTGAGGAAGTCATCGGATTTATTGAAAGTGTATATTAAGGAGATCAACGATGTTGTTATGTAGAGACTGTAAACATTGTGTAACCAAGGGTGTTGGATATGTATCTTTTCGTAGTTATTGTAAAGCTCTACCGCAGAAAGATAGAGGTATCGACATTACGAAAAAGACTGTGAATCCTAAGTGCCCGTTAAAAATAAATAGAATCAAAAAGGAGAACTAAGAACATGGCAAAAATGAAATTAGCAGAAAGCACATTTACATTGATTCCTGAGGGAACTACTACTTTTAAGGTCATGGAGGTAAATGACGAGAAATACGAAGATTACGGTAAATTGGAAGTCAAGTTACAGACAGCTAAGGGAGAAACACATATCGAAAGATTTACGTTGATTAAATCCAATGGCGAACTTAACGAGGGTGCATTAAAAGCGTGGTCTTACTTTGCTCGTACTTGCCTGAACAATTACAACGTTGATGAGATCGACACACAGGATATTGTAGGGTGCTACATTACTGCGACAGTTAAACATGAGACTTACACACGTACAAAAGGTGATAAAGCCGGTACTGAGGGTACAAGTGTAAGACTAAATGATTATACTACAGCGAGTGGATTTGGAGATTCTGATACTAAAGCAGATGAACCGGCTGACGAAGAGGACGACCTGGACGATCTGGATTTATAAATGGCGATCAAACCTGAAACGAAATTACAGGATAACGCGATTAAGTATCTAAAAAGTAAAGGAATCTATCACTTAAATTTATACGGAGACGGCTTTTCTGGAAAAGGAAAGCCTGATCTCCTAGCTTGTATAAACGGTCGTTTTGTAGCGTTTGAATTAAAGGTCGGATCTAACGATATGCAAGACGATCAAAAGATTCATAAACGGCGGATCGAAAGATCCGGAGGATTACATTATTCGCCTTATACCTTAAACGAATTTATTAATATAGTGGAGGAATTAAAACGATGTTAAAAATACTAGAATTGTTCGGAGGTATTGGAGCACCTCGTAAAGCGTTAGAAAACATAGGATTTAATATAAAATCCATTGATTACGTGGAAATTCTACCATATGCGGTACAAGCTTATAATAGTATTTTCGATATCCGATATACACCACAATCTGTAATAGGCTGGAACTTAGAACCAGATATCTTAATACACGGTTCGCCTTGTCAAGATTTTAGTAAAGCTGGTAGAAATAACATAAACACAGGTCGATCTATCTTATATGAAGAAACATTATCTATTATAGATCATAAGTTGATTAAACGACCTAAAGTTGTAGTGTGGGAGAATGTACCTAATCTTATATCGAATGGAAAGAAAGTAAAGCATATCGTACATTTTAATCATTATGTAGATACTATGAAATCTATGGGATATAAAAGTTTTTATGCGATACTAGATTCTTCTAAATATGGTATAGCACAAGCTAGAGATCGTTTATATACAGTATCTATTTTAGAGAATGAGTTAAAAGATAGAGAGTTTAAATTTCCGCCTGGAAAAGAATTAAAACGGGACTTACGTTATTATTTAGATAAAAATGTAAAACCAGAAGATTTACCGCTGAGTGATTCTGAATTATCTATATTTTTTAAAAATGAAAATAATGAATTATGTGTTAAAGAGGCTACTAAAGTAGGTTTTAAAGTTATTAATTTATACGATTCTATTAATGTAGAATTTCCAACAAGCAAAACCCGTAGAGGACGAGTAGGACGAGGTGTAGTGAATACGTTAACTACAAGTCCACGTCAAGCGGTATATACGCCGGATGGATTAAGAATGTTATCTGCTAAAGAACATCTAAGATTAATGGGATATACCGATAAAGATTATAACAACATGAAACGAAGTGGTATTACGGATCGTCAAATTAGTCATTTAGCTGGTAATAGTATTTGTGTACCTGTATTAGAAGCAATTTTTAAAGAATTAGAAAATATGGATATTTTGAAAGAGGTGTGATCACATGAATAAAGAAAAGCGTATCGATAAATATATTGATTTTATGCCAGTATCTTTAGGTGTTTTTAGTAAAGAATTAGATAAAATGGGATTTTTCGATTCACCAGCTTCTACTAAATACCACGGGGCATATAAAGGTGGTCTATTTGATCATAGTCTTTGTGTCGCTCAATCGCTTGTAGATTTAACAAATAAATTAGATCTTAAATGGGAACGTCCGATGAGTCCTTATGTTGTTGGTATGTTTCATGATATTTGTAAATGTGGAAATTACACTAAAGATTTTGAAACAAACCAATACATTTATAATCCTGATACAATCATACCTGGTCATGGAGATAAGTCGGTAATAATCTTATTACAGCATTTAAGCCTTACAAAAGAAGAAATCGCTTGTATCAGATGGCATATGGGTGCATATGAAAAAGATACTACAATGTGGAATTATTACGGTAAGGCAATCGAGAAATATCCAAATGTTTTATATACCCACACGGCGGATATGATCGCTAGTAAGATATTAGGTGTGTAATAACCGAGAGGACGACCGGAAAGGAATTAAAATATGGACAAAAGAAAATTAAACGCTTCCGGTTGTAAAGATATGACAGCCTTTAAGGCGTTGCAAAATGTAACTAGAGAAGAAAAAGATAAAGTAAGATTGGAAAAATTACTTACAACAATCTTTTATATTTGTGATTTAGCTGGTTTTCGAATTGATGGACGTATTACATTTCAAGATAAGAAAACCGGGAAGATATGGAGGTAAAAAATATGTTTGCAATTTTCAGAAAATCATTGAAAAATGAACAATTATATGATTCATATCAGAAAGGATATGAGGACGGGAAAAACAGATGGTGTAATGGTGTACTTAAAAAGAATACATTTAATAATATCAGAAAAGCTATGGGATTTTCCCCAGTGATTAAAAAAGAAAATGAAAAACGTAACATGAAATATTGGGACAGAGTTACAGAGATTCAAAAACGACAAACCGAGAAAGGTATTAAAACTTATGGACAGATCTTAGAAGATAATACAGGTATGAGTATCAAGGAACGCCTGGAATATTACGAGGAAGAACTCATTGACGCTCTAATGTATATCGAACACTTAAAGGAGGTTCTATAATGATCCAATGGATTGAGTACGACGACGTTTGGTTAAGTGTAAAAGGATCCGCCCGGACTACTGTTAATAAAAATGGTAGTGGTGAATATCCATCGGATCGATGGAAAAAACAGATTTTACTTGCTGAACATAGTCCAATTCGAAAAATAAAATTTTCCTGGAAATGGATGAATTTAAAATCATGGGTGTCAGTACATTTTGTAAGACACTGGTTAGGAATCTTACATTATGTAAGTACACAGCGTACAGATCGTACGGGTGTGAATAGAGACAAGAGTACACAAGATACACCTGTTACACATGAATGTGAGGCTAACGCTCAGGCTCTTATAAATATTTCTCGTAAACGATTATGCAACCAAGCTTCACCAGAAACTAGGGAGGCCTGGCTAGAAGTTAAGACGGGAGTAAAAGAAGCAGATCCCGTACTAGCATCTGTTATGGTTAGAGAATGTATTTATCGTGGCTTTTGTCCTGAAATGAAATCATGCGGATATGTAAATACAGAAGCTTATAAAAAGGAGCTAGAAGAATATAGAAAAGTGAGGTAATAAGGATATGCAATATATAATATTAGACGGTAAAAAACCAACGCATGAATTTAAAGACGGTAAAGGTACAAAAACTAAATCTGAGGCTATGATATTTGATAATGTAGCTGTTGTAGTTCCTAAAGGATATGTTGTATTAGATTTTGATACAACCTCAGACGCGGAGATCATGCTAAAGATTGTAGATGGTTTGGACCTTAAATGTAAGGTTATGAAAACTACTCGAGGGATTCATTGCTGGTTTAAATCACCCGAAGATAATCCGAAAAACTTTATAAAAAATCGATTGGCCGTCGGTATATATTGCGATCGTAAAGCCGGAGGGCGTAATGCGTACGTTAAGATAAAACAAGACGGAAAAATGAGAGAATGGATCCGAAAAGTTAAAAGTGATGATATCCAGGTAGTACCTAAATGGTTATATTCTGTATCTGCGCCGTCCGGCAAATTTGCTTTTAAAGAAATGGGTGAGGGATCAGGTCGTAATCAAGAATTGTTTAATTACATAGTTTACTTACAGACAAAAGGATTTAACCGAGACGAAATCCGTGAAACAATCGAAGTAATAAATGATTATGTATTAGAGGATCCGTTACCTGATACTGAGATATCTACGATATGTAGAGACGAAGCTTTTAAGCCTGACGATGTGATCGCTGAACAAATAGCGAAAGCAGAAGATAAAAAAGCGGGATTTAGTCATAACGAGTTTGGTGATCAGCTCATTCAGGAATTTAATATTATCGAAGTAAACGGTACGTTATATGTCTATGAGGATGGTTATTACCAGGCTGACGATAAGATTATAGAAAATAAAATGATCGAGTTATACCCTGGAATCTTACAAAGACAACGAACCGAAGTATTGGCGTACATAAGAATTAAAACACACGTTCAGGCGAGTGAATTAAAGGTTAATCCTTACATCATTAATCTTAAAAATACACGTTTGGATATACGATCTAGTAAATGTTTAGAATTTGATCCAAGCGCGATCGAGTTTGATCGTATCCCGGTTGTATATGATCCATCTGCTTACTGTGCTGATCTGGACAAGATGTTAAACCGTGTTTTTTGTGGAGATCGTGAGGTTATCAATTTATTTGAGGAGATGTTGGGAGCGACATTACTTAAACATAACCGTTATCAGAAAGCGTTTTTGTTTTACGGATCAGGTAGTAACGGTAAATCTACAATATTAGATCTCGTTAAGACTTTCTTAGGACAAAGAAACTATTCGGCTTTAGCGTTAGAAAAAGTTACAGATCGATTCAATACGGCAGAATTAGAGAACAAATTAGCGAACATCGGTGACGACGTGGATAATGTAACGCTGAAAGATACGGGAACGTTGAAAAAACTGTTTTCAGGAAACGCGATCATGGTTGAACGTAAAGGTGAACGTCCGTATATGATCGAACCTTACGCGACACATATTTATAGCGCTAACTCTATTCCGAGATCGTTTGATAAGTCTGAGGGATTTTACAGACGTTGGTTACTCATCCCGTTCAAAGCCAAGTTTACAGTAGACGATGAAGATTATGATCCAATGATTGAGGATAAAATCACAGAACCAACGGCGTTATCTTACTTATTAAATATTGGAATCAGGGGCGCGCAAAGGCTTATACATCGTGGACGATTTACAGAACCAAGATGTGTGATCGAAGCTCTTGAATCTTATAAAGCTGACAACTCTACCGTATTATCTTGGATTGACGATAAAGAATATAATGAGGATTATTTCTTAACCAATCCACGTGATGTACTATATTCCGAGTTTGTCGACTGGTGTAAAGTGTCCGGCATAAAGACATCTAATGTAACAGGTAAAAAGACATTCTTTAAGGAAGTAGCAAGTAAATTTGATTTCGAGGAGAAACCAAAGCAAAAAGCAGACGGAAAAAGATATTTTATCGAAAAAATATAAAGAGGTGGCACAAATGGAACATATTATACAATTCGGTGTAACTGTGGACGATGATTTAATAAGAAAAAGAATTATCGAACAAGCATCGGAAACAGTAGTAAAAGAAACAAAAAAAGAGTTAGGAGTAGATAGAGGTTATTATTCAGAAGAAAATGTAATTCGTCGACTTGTAGAAAAAGAAGTCACATTATTGTTTGATAAGCATAAAGACGCGATCGTAGAAGAAGCTGGTAAACAATTAGCTAATAAGCTTGTTAGAACTAAAGCGGTAAAAGAGCGTACATCTGAAATCTTAGATACAGTATTAGGAGGTGGCTCAGATGAAAGTGATTAAACGTAATGGAGTAGAGGTAGACTTTACTCCTGAAAAAATTAAAAACGCTATTGTCTCAGCAAATGAAGAAGTGAATGTAATGGATCAATTAACTGGTAGAGAGATTGAAAAGATTGTGATCGGACTTACTAATACTTTTAAATTTATGAACAGATCTGTGAGTGTTGAAGAAATTCAAGACGCTGTAGAACGCAGATTGATGTTATCGCGATCTCCTGAGGTTGCTCGTAAATATATTCGATATCGTTATGATCGCGAAAAAGCTCGTAAAGGTAACACGACAGATGATACGGTCTTAGCATTGATCGAATGTAATAATGAGGAAATCAAACAGGAAAACAGTAATAAAAATTCTACGATTATTCCGACGCAAAGAGATTACATAGCCGGGGAAGTTAACAAAGACCTGACAAGACGTAAATTGTTATCAAAAAAAATTGTCAATGCTCACGATAAAGGTATCATTCATTTTCATGATGCTGACTATTTCGCCCAACATTCTCATAACTGCGATTTAGTAAACATTGAAGATATGTTACAAAACGGTACTGTTATCTCAGGTACGATGATCGAGAAACCGCACAAATTCAGTACAGCTTGTAATATCACGACTCAGATCATTGCACAAGTTGCTAGTAGTCAGTACGGTGGACAGTCGATAACATTAGCTCATTTAGCTCCGTTTGTAGATGAAACACGACAAAAGTACAGAAAAGATTACGGTCAGTTACTTAGCTGTATGACTCAGGATGATTATTATAATTTCATCGAACAATTAGTGAAAGAAGATATTGTAAGAGGTGTACAAACAATTCAATACCAGGTTGTAACTTTGATGACTACTAACGGACAGGCTCCATTTATTACAGTGTTCATGGATATTAACGAAGTAGAAGATGGACAGGTACGTAAAGATTTAGCGATCATTATTGAAGAGGTACTTAAGCAGAGAATTCAAGGTGTTAAAAATGAAGTTGGAGAATGGATCACACCAGCGTTTCCAAAACTAATTTACTGCCTGGATGAAAACAATGCTAGACCGGGATCAGAATATTATTACTTAACCGAGTTATCCGCTAAATGTACAGCTAAAAGGATGGTTCCTGACTATATTAGTGCTAAAATCATGCGAGAGTTAAAAGGTGATGTTTATACTTGTATGGGATGTAGATCTTTTCTTACACCAGATCGTACAACTAAGAATATTGCAAAAGCGAAAAACTGGAAGAAAGGTAAAAAATATTACGGTCGATTTAACCAGGGTGTTGTAACGATCAACTTGGTTGATGTTGCTCTTACGACTGTACAACTTGTAGGTAGTTACAATGATCATCGATATAATCCAAGCCTGATCAGAAAAACATTTTTTGATATTCTTGACTATAGACTTGAACACTTATGTTATCCCGCCCTTATGGCGAGACATAAACGATTAGAGGGTACACCGTCCGACGTAGCTCCAATCCTGTGGCAGTATGGAGCGTTGGCTAGATTAGAAAAAGGAGAAACGATTGATAAACTTTTACACGGTGGATATAGTACAATCTCACTGGGTTATGCTGGACTTTACGAAGCTGTAAAAGCGATCACAGGTGAAAGTCATACCGGAGGAGGTAAAGGATTCGCCTTACAGATTATGGAGGAATTAAACGAGGCTTGTAATCGCTGGAAAGAGAAAGAAAATATTGATTTTAGTCTATATGGTACTCCGTTAGAATCCACAACTTATAAGTTCGCTAAATGCTTACAAAAACGTTTCGGTATCATTCCAGGTGTTACAGACAAGAATTACATTACAAATAGCTATCATGTTCATGTAACAGAAGAAATCGACGCGTTTACTAAGTTAAAGTTTGAATCTGAATTTCAAGCATTGTCACCAGGCGGAGCGATTAGTTACGTAGAAGTACCAAACATGAACGACAATATACCGGCCGTCTTATCTGTAATCGAATTTATTTACGACAATATTATGTATGCCGAATTAAACACTAAATCTGATTATTGTCAGGAGTGCGGATATGAGGGGGAGATTAAGATCGTAAAAGATGAGTCTGGTAAATTGGTTTGGGAGTGCCCAAACTGTGGTAATCGTGATCAGGATAAAATGAACGTTGCACGTCGTACGTGTGGTTATATTGGTACACATTACTGGAATCAGGGACGTACACAGGAGATTGCAGACAGAGTATTACATTTATAGGAGAGAAGAAATCATGAGATTTATTGTTAAAGATAAACTATATGATACTGATAAAGCTGAATTACTATGTACATTTAGCAAACAGTGGAAAAGTGAAACGATATTAGGAACATTGTACCCTTATCGAGATACCGATTTATATAAGACCGCTAAAGGTGCTTATTTTATCACGTCCACCGCTGACAATGGTAAAAATTATATCGAAGTGGTTGAAGAAATAACAGCTAAATATTACTTGATGTTTAATGACTATGATAAATATTGTGAAATGTTCGGACCATTAGAGGAGGCATAAACGATTATGGAAGATTTTAAACAGGAGTTAAAAAAACAATGGTACGCTATATATCCATTTAGCGATATGTGTATAGATGATGATCGTTTTCTTAACGCTCGCGATATTAATGTACGGATGTTATATAGAGGTGTAAAAATAGGCTGTGGTTGTATGATAACTAACGGAAAGTTAGAAAAAGAAGATATCACCTATTTAGTAGAGGAGACGATAAGATTATTACAACAAGCTATGACTAAAGAAATATTGGAGGTAATATTATGACAAAAACTGAATTTAAAGCATTTGTAGAAGATGATATTAACAGAGGACGAGCTTTTATGGCGGTTAAGATCCAGGAGGTAGGATCTCTGGCTCCGATCGTAATCGTAGTACCGGCGGAGATTGCGGATAATAAGATCCGCGATTATATGAAATTTACCGACGACGATCTCGTTTTTAAAAATACTGGTAATAAGATCGAGGACGTACTCTTTACGAGTAACCTTAACGGTCTTAACTGGTTTGTTTACTAAGGAGGGTAAGATGGATGAATTAAAAACAGAGATTCCAGGTGAAAAAGAACTCAGTATTATACGGTATCTATTAAACGAAATCGACGAAGAGAGAGCATATAACAAAGCTTACCGGGAAGAATACGAAAAAGCTAGAACATTAGCAAAAGAAAAAAATTCTTTTTATTGGTGCTTTATGGATCGTAAAAAGTTCCCTCATGATCCTAGGAACTCAATTATTAAATCCAACATTAAATTGGTCCGCCGTTTGTTATTAAAAGTAGAAAAAGAGGTAAAGTAATGGGAATTAAGATTAATATTCAGTTAGGAAACTGTAAGGAGAAAATTAAAGTAAAATATTTCGACAAAGAGATCGAAAAGTTAGAGAAAATCAGTAAAGGAGATTGGATTGATTTAAGATCTGCGGAAACAGTGCAACTTAACGTTGGTGATTATAAGCTTATTCGTTTAGGTGTAGGTATGATCTTACCTGACGGTTACGAAGCAATTGTAGCGCCTAGATCATCCACGCCGTCTAAGTTCGGTGTGATTCTGAGTAATTCAATCGGGGTGATCGATAACAGTTATTCAGGCAACACCGACGAGTGGAGATTTCCGGCGTTGGCGATCCGTAATACTATTATTAAGAAAGGTGATCGTATCGCGCAGTTTAGAATCATTAAGAACATGGATCCGGTAGAATTGATTGAGGTTGATCATTTAAATGCAATCTCACGCGGTGGTATCGGATCGACAGGATGGAGGTAAAACGCAATGGTAAAAATTTTATTTGATGGACTGATTAGTTTAATTCTTTTAGCGGGTGAGATCATCGTTGTTGGTTTTATATTACTTTTGATCGTCGCTCTTTATCGTACACTTACTAAAAAGAATAAATAAGCATTAACAAAAAGCATAACAGAATCATAACAAAATCATGGATCATAACAAAAACTGAAAAATTTTAAAAAATTGGGGATAACAAAAACAGGTATATAACAAAATTAAAAAAGCATTGTGTTATAGTTTTTGTTATTCCTAAATCGAAAAACTGTTTTCGAAAAGTAAAAACGTGTTTCGATTAACTATAAATATATACATATCTATAACACAATAACATAATTATTACTTAAATTAAGAGTAAATATAAATATATATAGTAAGTAATGTTATATGTTGTATGTATATAGGAGTTACGATTTTTTTTGTTATTTTGTTATGATCTAAATTCGGGAGGAACAATTATGGAAGATTTAGAGATCAAGGAGATTGAAAAGAAGAAACGCTCGCTTAAGCGTTACAAAAAAAATAGGGCGCTTGTAAACCGCCTCGAGGAAAAGCTAAATCTCTTAGATAATAGAATCACATCTTTAAGGTCTCCTAAATTGTCCGATATGCCTCGAGGCGGTACTCCTATTACAACCGAGGATCTTGTATCAGATAAGATTGAACTCGAGGAACGTATCGAGAGACTAAAGACAAAAGGAAAGAAATTACGATCAGAGATCTTAGAAGAGATAGATACGTTAGATGAAGTAAAACACGCTGAAATATTAGAAATGTTCTTTATTGATTGCATGAATCCGGAGGATATAGCCGAAGCGATCCCCTGTAATATCAGAACTGTATATAGATTATACAGCGAGGGTGTCAGATTGTTAACATTAAATGAGCAGTAAGTTGACATTACATAATACTGAAATGAGGTGTATTATTGTATTGTGGCGATCTGAGGAAAGGTCGTCCGATCGGTTAAAGCCTCCATTAAGTATGAGACCTGGGAATTATCCCGGGTCTTTTCTGATGGGTAAATATATATGGGCGTTTAGCTCAGTGGTTAGAGCGGTGGCCTTATAAGCCATGTGTCACGTGTTCGATTCATGTAACGCCTATTAGAGGGGAGGTATATCTATGTTACTTAAATCCTGTAATAGATGTGGCAACCTTATACCCTATGGGTCTACATACTGTAAGATATGTGCTCCTATTGTTAAGGCAGAGAGAGAAGCCAGGATACAAGAGTCAAGATCAAAGAGTAATAAAGCATACAATAAGAAGAGAGATCCGAAGTATGTACGCTTTTATAATAGCACACCTTGGAAAGTATTGTCAGCTAAGAGATTACAAGATGATGATTATCGTTGCGCCTGGTGCGGTAGTATTGCTACTGAGGTTGATCACATCATAGAGATTAAGACTGATGAAGGATGGGATAAGCGATTGGATTATGATAATACTCGATCCTTATGTCATGATTGTCACGACAAAAGACATAAACGGTTTAAAAGAAGAATGAAATATAAGAAACGTCCTAAAGGTTTATAGTGCTGAGAACGCACAATAGCCTATTAGAGACGTTTTTATTATGTAGCCTTATATGGTATCAATTAACGAAAATTCGTTAATATATGAGGCTGTGGTGCTGTTAGGGTAGGGGTGGTTAAAATTCTACGGAACCTCTAGGGGATAACGGTACAGGGGGAGGTCTTTGTGGAAAAAACTCCCCACGAGAAAATTTAGGAGGAAGATTATAATGATTAAAGCAGAATTTAAAAGTTATGGATCATACACGACTGATTCTGTCAGCCAGTGGGATCTTAATCAGAAACTTACTATCAGTGGTTTAGATATAGATGTAGCTCCTGTCTTAGCATTTTCTTGTTTTGGAATGTATGAATCTATAATCGTACAATCCAAACTATCTGACGGAGTAATTACCTGTGATGTACCTAATGCTATATTACAGTTTGGTAAAAACTTAAATGTTGATCTATGCAGTGAAACCGGTGGACAGTACAAAGCATTTGAAAAAATAATTATACCTGTTAACAGACGAAAAAAACCATCTGATTATTTATTTACCGACAATGTACCACTATCTACTGCTGAAAGTATAAAAGCTGATTTAGAAAAAGAGATTAACAGTAATAAAACTTACACGGACAAAGTTAAAGCTGAATTAAAAAATGATAATAAAACATTGAATGAAAGAATCGATACTATACTAACAGGTACTGTAAATACAACAAAACTAGTAACAGTACATTCGGCAACTATTAGAAACAACAGCGCTAGCGACCTTACATTTAAAATTAGTAGCAAAGACAATGAAACACTGAAAAGCATAAAGGATAAGTCACCTACAGTTATAGATACTAATGTTATTGCTCGAGCATTAGATGGAGTAGCAATAAATGGCGCAAGTATCCCGTCAAGTTATAATGTAGAGTCAACAAACGATGAATATGTTATAACTGTGTATTCGGGATCAAGTAGTGTCGTTGGGCAGTATGTTTTTATGGCAGTTGCAACAATAGCATATAAAGACACTGCGACAGATATAAGTTCAGCAGAATTAAAGGATATAAGAACCGGCGCTAACGGTACTACATATCCTACAGCGGGTGATGCTGTTAGAGGGCAGATTAACGATCTAAAAAAAGAATTAGATGATTCTAACCTTGACGAAAATGTCTCACAGATTCAGAAAAACATGACTGACATTAGTCAACTAAAGGAATCTTTAAAAAACGTAGCAGTAACTGATGGTTCTATCACAACATCGAAAATTGCAGATAAAGCGGTCACTGGAGATAAGATTGATTTTATTGATAAAAAAGAATTTCATTTTTACACTCCAACAGGAGATGCTAATGCAGAAAATGAGTCAGCAATTAGAAGAAACTATATGATTCCGTTTGAAGTTGGGACACCATACATTTATATGATAATGCAAACGAGATTACAAGGACGACAGTTTGGGAGTGTTAATGCACCATATAAATCCGGTATAAATAATTGGAGTATTTACGGTTATGATGTTTCTCAAGCCATTGGAACTGCGAAAGATAAAACGGTACAATTATGGTCCTATCCAGAAAAAACAAGCTCAAGTAACTTCCCATGGACAGAATGTCGTAAATTTGATTGTTCGGAGTTGAATCAATACTTTGAAAAAAGTCAATTAAGTGGCACGCAGACGATTTATTGTGAAGTTCATAAAGAAAGTTGTGGATGGTTTGGTGTAGATAACGATACATGGACTAACAAAGAGAAACTATCAATTTTATGGTTAAAAGAGGAACCAACATTAAATGATTGGTTGAATGGATTCGAGACAGTTGAAACATTAAATAAAAATGTGGAAGCAAACTTTTTGAAGATGCGAGATGCTTTGGGTATGTATCATAATGTGCTTGATTATGGAATCACACAGGATGCAGATGATAATTCTTTGAAATTTCAACAAATGGTCGATGAATTGTCACAAAATGGTGGTGGAACGATTTACGTTCCAATAGGTACATATAAATTCGATACATCAAATGGACAATATATCGAGGGAACTGGTGGTTGTAAATGTTGCATAAAAGCAAAAAGTAACGTGTCTATTGTTGGGGAATCATTAACGGATTCGGTGTTTAAAATGACAGGACATAGCTCACAGGGTGTTTGTATGTTTGGCTATAACAGTGCAACAAACAAAACTCCAATCGAGGGATGTACTTATAGAAATTTTACGGTAAATGGCGAAGAGTGTACGATAGATACATATTCAAGTGATGGCAAGGCATTCTTTTATCAATATGTTAAAAACAGCGTATGGCGTGACTTAAGATTAATTGGTACTCCTGCTACATCTCTTGGAATTGATTTCCTTGACAATGTTGTAATCGACTCTATTTATTGTTACGAGTCTGGACGCATCCATGCAGATAACAGCCCCGGTGGTGCAGGAGTCGGAATTGGAACGGGAGCATGGGAAAATGAAAATTTTATTGTGAGAAACTGTATTTGTGATAACTGCGGACATTTTGGAATCTTTCTTGAGGATCAACATATATTCGGAGATGCAGCACACAGAACACCTACCTATCCAAAAGGAGTGATTATTGCAAATAATATTTGCAGAAATGGCAGAAATTACGGTTTTGGAGTGCGTGGTGGACAACACGTTATATTCGACGGTAATGAGGCATACGAAAATGCAAATGGTGGATTTTTCAGCGATTACCAAAATAAATCAATCGTTATTCAAAATAATTTGATAAGAGATAATACAGGAAATGGAATTTGCTTAGGAAACGAAAAACCGGGGATTCTTGAGACATCATTTGAAAATGTTACAATCAAAGACAATGTGGTTATAGGAAATAAAACTGGAATTAATATTAGCCAAAAAACAACGAATTTAAATTTGATTGATAACATTGTTAGGGATAATACAGTAAAAGACATCACTGTATCTGCAACTCAGACAAGTTGTTATATATCTGGAAATCTAGTATTAACTGCTGATGTTAGTAATCATCTTAACAAGGTTGAAAATTCAGAGTTATAAAATAGACAAAATCTTTTTAGTTAACTAAAGCAGGCTATGGGTAATTAATAAGTTTACGCAACAAAAAAGGACGTTCAAAAAAACGTCCTTTTGAAGAAATTCGATGTATAGGGGTTTTATACATCAAGTATGAAAAAACTTCCTTGAAATTATAACAATTTTTTACAACAATGTCAAGAGAAAGGAGGGGTAATATGGCCGGACAAAGAATACCAATTGAATTAATACAGGCTAGAGGATCGAAGCATTTGACAAAAGCTGAGATTCAAGAACGCCAGGACAAGGAAATAAAACCGATTGCTGATAATATTATCGCTCCTGAATATCTGACAAAGAAACAAAAAGATGAGTTTTATAAGATAGCTGATCAACTCGAAAAACTTAAAATCATGGGCGAAACCGATGTGGACGCTCTAGCTCGTTACATTATAGCTAATGATTTTTACATAAATGCGGTTAAGCAAATGAGGAAAAAAGATGTTAGATCAGATCCTTATAAGTTTGAATCCTGGTCAAAAATTCAGGAAAGATATTATAAACAGTGTCGATCATCGGCTAATGATTTAGGATTATCTATATCAAGTCGCTGTAAATTGGTTGTACCGGAAACCAAAAAAAAGGAAACTCCTAAACAGAATAAATTTAAAAAATTTGAAAAGAGATCCGGATAATGAGTAACGGATACGCTCCGATTTATGATCGAGTTACAGAGTATGCTAACAAAGTCGTATCCGGTAAGGTTGTAGCTGGGGAATTACACATATTAGCTTGTAAACGACACCTGGACGACCTCAAACGACAAAAGAGTGACGATTTTCCGTATTATTATGATCCGAATAAAGCACTTGAAATTATTGAATATGCCGAGACTCTTACAATTGCTGAGGGTGACGCACCTAAACCGGTTAAGTTATTGGATTCACAAGCTTTTGACTTAGGTTGTACATTCGGATGGTTTAAAGTGTCCAATAATAAAAGACGTTTCCGTCGTAGATATAAATCTATGGCTCGACAGAATGGTAAAACATTCGAGAACGGTATTATGGGTACTTATATCGCTGGTTTTGGTGGTTATTATTACGGAAAGCTCTTTACAGTAGCAACTAAAAAAAGACAGGCTCGCCTAGCCTGGGAAGAAATGAGTAAATTTATTACGATTGATCCTGACTTAGGCGAGTATTTCGATGTTAAAGATTATAAATCCACGATCGATGCTTTAGAAACCAATTGTACGATCGAAGCTTTAAGTCGTGAAGCTGGTTTAGAGGATGGTTTCCGTAGTATATACGCCTCGATCGATGAGATTCACCAGCATAAAGACAACAAAATATATAAAGCGTTGTACAACGGTACAAGATCGTTAGATGAGACTCTTGTGTCAATGATCACAACGCGAGGCGATAATTTAAATAGTTTCTGTAAAGAAATGGATGATTACGCTATCAAGATCCTCCGCGGACTTAGTACCGCTGAGGATTTTTTTATAGATATTTATTGTTTAGACCCTACAGATGATATATGGGATCCTGAAAACTGGGTTAAGGCAAATCCTTTTATTGCGTCCAATCCTGAAAAATTTGAAATCCTTAAAACGGATGCTCAGACCGCTAAGGATATGGGAGGATCAGATCTTAGAGATTTTTTAACAAAATCTTTAAATATGTGGGTTCAGAATACCGACGATCAATTTATTCAGGCGGATAAATGGCAAGAGTGTGGATCTAAACGGACCTTAGAAGATATGAGAGGTCGTAGTTGCTGGGTAGGCCTGGACTTATCGAGCGGAGGCGACTTAACAACTTATTCTTTAGAATTTCCTGAGGAATACGAGGGTGAATCAGGTAAGAAAGAGAAATATTATTTCTATTCACATTCTTTCATGCCGAAAGGGCGTTTAGAAGAGCATATCGAAACTGATTTAGCGCCTTATGATCTGTGGGAAAGTAAAGAATTAATTACCGTAACAGGAGGACTGGGAGATTTTAAAAACGACTACAAGTTTATTATAAAGGACCTCAAACGTGTAAAAGAAGAATATAATTTAACTTTTTTGGGAATTGGTATTGATCCGCACAACGCAGACGGTATCCTAGCAGATCTCGAGGCGTTCGGGTGTCCTGTTATCGTGATCACACAGTCTTGTAAATCTCTGAATGATGCTACAGTTGATATGCAGTTGATCGTTAAGTCAAAAGATTTTGAATACAACAGCAACAATGAATTGTTAACTTGGTCGTTCCTTAACGCTCGAGTAGTTCGTAATAGCTTTGACGAGATCAAAGTTGATAAAAAACCAGGGAAACGATTTAAGCGTATTGACCCTGTTGATAGTTGCGTGGATGCTCATGCGTGTATGCTAAAAAACAAAAATTCCGAAGTTGTAGATGTTGATTCTGAGTTAGATAAATACCTGGAAGCCATTGGTTGGAAAAGAAAGAACTAAAGGGGAGGTGATAGTATGGAACCTAAAAATTGTACAACTTGTAAAAAGAATAGATCATGTAAATCTTGGTATGGAGGTAGTATGTGCACAGAGGTTAAATATTCTATGTACAATGCAACGAAAGGGTCGATTGGAGGCATGAAAAAATGAATATTATAAAAAGATTACAACATGCCATTAAGAATTTACGATCAACAAATAAAAGTCAATCGATCGCTTTAAATAATCTCTATAAATTTTTAGGGATAGAGCCTGATCTTGACGAGAGAGTGTTAGCGGATGCTACATATTTCGCCTGTATGAAAGTATTATGTGAATCAATCGGTAAATTACCACTTAAATTGCTTAAATACAATGAGAAAAACGGAGTCGAAACAGCACGTAAACATCCTCTTTATAGCTTATTACATGATCGACCAAACCCTTATATGACAAGTACAAGCTTTTGGTCGACAGTTGAATGTAACCGAAATCATTACGGGAACGCGTATGTTTGGATACAAGGCGCTGGACGACACATGAAGCTGTGGATTTTACCGAGTGAAGATGTAGAAGTATGGTGGGACGATGCTAAGATTTTAGCAGATCAGCCGGATTTATATTATTTGTACTCTGGTGGAGGTAAATTATATAGGTTTGGCTCCGAAGAAATATTACATTTTAAATCAAGTAACACACTTGACGGTATCGTCGGTATATCCGTACAGGATCAGTTAAAAAGCACAATTCAAGGCGGTGTTAAATCTCAAAATATGCTTAATAAGATGTACAACAATGGATTTACAGCTAAAACGGTGCTGAATTACACAGGATCACTTAACGATGCTAACGTAAATGAGTTGGTCCGAATGGTAGAGGCATATGGTAAAGGTGAATTATCAAACGAGGGCATCGAAAATGTTATTCCAATCCCTGTTGGCTTTAGCCTTAATCCGTTGAATATTAAATTAGCTGACAATCAATTTATCGAAACAAAACAGTATACAGCTTTACAGATTGCGAGTGCGTTCGGTATTAAACCGTATCAGATTGGTGACTACACTAAATCATCTTACGCATCCGCTGAGGCTCAACAGTTAAGTTTCTACGTAGACACATTGTTATACATTATCAAACAATATGAGGATGAGATTAGTTATAAACTATTGTCGCCTCACGAATTCAATGACGGATATCATTTCAAATTTAATGTGTCCGTAATTCTTAGAGCCGATCTCGCTACTCAGATTGATACTTTGAGTAAAGGCGTGGCCGGCTTTATTTATACTCCGAATGAGGCTAGAGCTATGCTCGATCTCGAAGCAAAAGAGGGAGGAGATAAACTTTTAGGCAATGGAGCTAGTATCCCGGTTGAATTAGCCGGTACACAATATATAAAAGATGCTACAAATCAAACTAATGAGGGAGGAGGTAAAAATAATGCCTAATGATAAATTGACACTAGATTATAACGATCCTGAGGCGATCCCCGGTGTTATTTGTAAGATGGCTAGCGTATCACCGTTAGAAGTAACGGACGCTGATCTTAAAAAGATTAACAAATATACGCTAAGTCCTGTTAGCGCCGATGATGTTTTTATTTTTAAAGCGAGTATCGCGGATAACGAACAGGATGATCGTAATTATATGCCGTTTAATCTTAAATCGTTACAGGATCTTAAAAAATTGTATCCAGGTAAGACAATGTTAAAAGACCATAGGCGCATGGCTGATAATCAGATTGCTCGTATCTACGATACAGAGCTTGTCCAGGACGCTAATAAACAAACAGATCTAGGAGAGTTACATACAGAGTTAATCGCTAAAATCTATATGATTAAGACAGACTCTAATAAGGACCTCATAGCTGAGATCATGGGAGGTATTAAAAAAGAGGTTTCTACTTCTACAGTACCAAGTAAAATGATCTGTAATATTTGCGGAACTGACAATATGAAAGATTATTGTCGTCATTGGCCTGGTATCGAGTATACCGTAGAGGATGGATCAGCTAAAGGATCAAAAAAGCGTTGTAAAATGCTTTTATCAGGTGCAAAAGAAGCTTATGAATTATCTTTTGTAGCTGTACCAGCTCAACCACGAGCCGGTACTCACAAATCAATCGGATTCAGTAAACCAATCAAAGATCCTGAAATCAATACAAAAAATACAGAAAACGAACTTAAAAACAAAGAAATGGACGCTCGTTTATTAGCTCAGAGAGTTAAAAACGCAGAGTCCTTTTTTAATGTAGAAAAAGAAAGTGAGAAATAATTATGAATAGAAAAATGAGAGAAATTTTAGCAAAAATTCAGGAGAAAACAAACGAAGCTAAAAACATGGAAGATGTAGAAAAAGCATCCGCGATCATGGATGAAGTAGACGAATTACAGAGAGCATATGATACAGAAAAAAGAATCTATGAAGCTGAAAAAATGTCAGGTGGACAGAGTGTTACGGAACCCGTAGCGGATCCAATTCAGACAGAACCAAAGAAAAAAGAAGTAACAGATGAGGAAATGATTGCTAAACAGGTTAGAGCTATCATGAATCCAACGAAATACGGTGCTGACAAGATATTAAACGAAACTACCGACGAAGATGGTGGTTATACAGTTCCGGACGACGTTAGAACACAGGTTAATCACTGGCCAGAAGCAGAGGCTTCTTTCTTAGCTGAAATCTCAGAAGAGAATGTATCTACTAATAAAGGATCTCGTACTTATCAGACAAAAGCTGACGTTGAAGCGTTTATTGATCTTGATGAAAACGGAAGTATTACAAAAGAAATTACAGCACCTCAGTTTGAAAGAATCTCATACAGTATTAAAGACAGAGCTGGATTTATGCCTGTATCCAATGACCTTGTGAGCGATTCCGATGCTAATATCATGAATGTTGTAACTGACTGGTTAGGTCGTGCGAATGTTGCTACAGCCAACAGTAAAATCATGGAAATCATTAAAGCTCACAAAAACCCTAAAGGATCAGGAAAATACGAAACAACAGCGGGTATTACTGAAATTAAAGACGGTATCGATGGTATTAAAAAAATTATAAATGTAATCTTAGGACAGGCTTATAAGTCTAACGCTAAGATTATTACTAATGATGATGGTTTACAGTATCTTGATACTTTAAAAGATGCGAATGGTAGACCATTACTTAATCCAGATCCTACAGATTCAGCAAAATTACAGATTAGATGTGGTACTACAGTTGTACCGGTATCTGTAAAGCCTAACAAAGGATTCGAGTCTAACGGTGCCAAAGTACCATTTATTATCGGAGATTTAAAAGCTGGTATTCGTAAATATAATAGACAGTCTATGTCTTTAAAAGCGTCCGATGTAGCAGTCATTGGCTCTTTTAACGCGTTTGCAATGAACATGACTCTTATCAGAGCAATCTTAAGAGACGATTACAAAGAACTTGATAAGGACGCTTATTACTATGGATGTATTGATACAACACCAACTGTAGCCTCATCTAATTAATAACAAAAGGAGTGCGTCGGTATGAGTAATACAAATGTAGTAAGTGTCGATGATGTACTAGCTCACCTCGGTATTGATTATCCGGATGATACGGTTATAACAAATATCAATCGAGCGATTAATACCGCCGACGCTTACTTAAAAGGATCGATTGGTAACAATTATCCGACCGATGATCCACGAGCTAAGGAGTTAGCCTTACTCCTTGTAGCTGATATTTACGACAATCGAGAGTTAACAACTACAGTTTCTACCAATACGCGCAAACTAGTAGAATCAATGTCTTTACAATTACGCCTCGAGTTGAGGAGGGGATCGCATGAGTAGAACATACGACAGACCGATCGCTATCCAAAGAATTAACGAAACTACGGAAACCTGGGAAGATGCGTATAAAGTCCACGCTTCTATAAATAAAACCAAAACTGACAATCAATATTTAGACGCTGGATCTATTCGCAGTAAAAAGAATCTTACGTTTGAGATTAGATACTTTAGCGATCTTGAAGATATTAGTTTTAATTTACAGGCGTATCGCATTATTTACCAGGGCGTACCGTTTTCAATCGAGGATTATGACGATTATATGTTACAGCATAGAAGCGTTAAGATCCTGGGAGTATCCTATTGAACAGCGGTATATCTATAGACCAGTTAAGCGAGGAGATAAAGACAGCTCTTGAAAATTATAATAAATCCGTTGTAGAGGGTACAAAACAAAAGGCTAAAGAGAGCATGGACAAATTAGTAAAGGAAACGAAAGCAACCGCGCCAAAACACAGGCCCCGATATTATAAGCATATAACGAGTAAACAGACGCGAAACAATAGTTTCGGAGCAGAATATACCTGGTATGTTAGCGGGTCAGAATATCGCTTATCTCATTTGTTAGAAAATGGACACGCGAAACGTAACGGCGGACGAGTTGGAGGTACACACTTTATTAAAAATGCGACTGATTCAATTATAGAAGAATACATTAAGGCGATCGAGGAGGTTATAAAAAATGGTTAAACAGATATTAAGTAAAGCCGGTTTTGAAGAGGATAAAACCTTTAAAGAAACTAGATTTTTAAAGCCTCCAAAATCGACTTATGCGATTTATTTAGATTCTTATACAAGCAGAGGGTCTGATAAATCCAACATGCTAAAAGAACATAGTTACACAATCGAGTTATACTCTCAGACTCCTGATCCGGAGGCGGAGCATCGTATTGAAAATGTTCTAGATACGATGGGACTCGAGTACGAAAAACAAGATCGTTATTGGATACAAGAGGAACAATTGTACCAGGTTTCATACGATTTTGATTATATAGAGAAATTAAGGAGGTAGAATATGGCTACTAAAAAGAATAGAGACGCCGAGGTTATCACATTAGGATCAGGCGATCTTATGATTAAAGAATATACGGATACAATCCCACAGCATACAGAATTTACCGAAGCAGATCTTTTAGGTCGTATCCAGGGTGGAGCAACACTTGAATACAAAGGCACATGGTATGACGCTAAAGATGATACAGGAAAGGCTTGTAAAACTATCATCACCGAAGAAGAGGCAACACTTAAATCTGGTGTAATAACTTGGAACGGTAAAACACTTAAGCAGTTATGTAGTACGGCTAGAGTTTCCGAAGAGGGAGGTTTACGTACCGTAAAGATAGGTGGAGTAGGAAACCATGATGGTAAATCTTATGTTATTTGTTTCCATCACGAGGATAAGATCGACGGCGACGTTTGGATTATCATCCGCGGTGTAAACCAGGGCGGATTTAGTCTTGCCTTTGCTAAAGATAAAGAGACCGTTATCGACGCCGAGTTTAAGTGTCTCCCAATGGACGAAGAGGGTACATTGATTCAGTATATCGAACAAATGACCACAAACAGCGAGGGTTAATAAATACATAAATGATTAAGAGGCAAAAATCTTTTGCCTCTTTTTTATATGCGGAGGTAATAACATGAAACCATTAAATTTTAACAAAGTAAAAAAGACGTATCTGACGGTTACGTTTTCGGATGAAGATAACACAACGATTATGATCGGTACTCCAACGAAAGCGATCATGGATGATTTATTAGAGTTACAGGATGAATTAAATAATATCAACGAGGATGAAACGGACTTAGACAGTACTGATAACTTATACAGTGCTTGCGCTAAGGTTATGAGTCGTAACAAAGGTGGGGTTAAAATTTCGAAAGAATTTCTCGAAGAAATATTTGACTTTGAAGATATCACAATCTTTTTCGATACCTATATGAAATTTATTGACGAAGTAACAAACAGAAAAAACTAAGACTCCCTTATTATCCGTTATCAAAAGATGATAGTAAGGGTAACAAATATAAGATAACAACGACCTGGGAACATTTAGTTGCTGAGTATACAGGTCTGAACATATTACAAGTCCAGGGATTAGATTACCTGGACTATTTACAATTTAGGCGCGACGCATTTATACATAGACTCTCACAAACTGAGGACGGAGTTAAGTACTTAGATAACGCCTGGAGATTAGAGCAAACAAAACCGGATCGAGAAGCGTTACGTAGTAAGTTTGGAAAGGAGGGGTAATATGGCCGGAGGGATTAAAGGCATCACTGTAAAAATTGGAGGCGATACAACCGAGTTAGGACGATCCTTAAAAGAGGCCACTACGTTAAGTAAGTCATTACAGACCGAGTTAAAAGGAGTTAATACTCTTTTAAAATTTGATCCCGGTAATGTTACTCTTCTAAAACAAAAACAGGATTTATTAAAAAAATCCATCGAGGAAACAAAGAAAAAACAAGAAGCTCTGAATGAGGTATTAAAAAAAGTAGACTCCGGAGAAATTGAAATGACGGAGGAAGAGTACCGAAATCTTGAAAGAGAGATTGCTTTAACAAATCAAAAGTTAAAAAGTCTAACTGAACAACAAAAAAAGTTTGGCTCTGTCGGTGTTCAACAAATTGTTGCATATGGTGAAAAAATTAAAGATGTAGGAGATAAATTACAAAACGCTGGTCAAAAAATGATACCTGTAACAGGTGCGATTAGCGCGATCGGTGCTATGGCGGTAAAAACGACAGCAGATTTTGACTCGTCCATGAGTAATGTATCCGCCATTTCTGGTGCTACGGGTAAAGATTTACAAGCTTTGAGAAATAAAGCTCGTGAAATGGGAGCGCAAACAAAATTTAGTGCTTCCGAAAGTGCCGACGCAATGTCGTATATGGCTATGGCCGGATGGAAAACCAAAGATATGTTAAAAGGTGTCTCTGGAGTAATGAATTTAGCTAGTGCCTCAGGCGAGGACTTAGCAAAAACATCGGATATATTAACGGATGGGTTGACAGCGTTTGGATTGTCAGCAAAAGAATCAGGACGTATGGCTGACGTTATGGCGGCCGCTTCTAGTAATGCTAATACGAATGTATCTTTATTGGGAGAATCTTATAAATACTGCGCTTCTACAGCCGGTGCAATGGGATATTCACTCGAAGATGTTACAGAATCCTTAGGTCTTATGGCTAATGCTGGAGTAAAAGGATCTCAGGCGGGTACATCCCTTAAAACTGCTATGATTAACTTAGCAAAACCAACTAACGCCATGCAACAGGCTATGGATAAATATGGAATATCCATTACTAATAGCGATGGCTCTATGAAATCATGGAATCAGGTAGTAGACAATCTACGTAGTAGTTTAGGTGGATTATCTGAATCTGAAAAGACTAGCGCGGTCGCTACTATATTCGGTAAAGAAGCTACAGCCGGTATGTTGTCAGTTATTAATGCGGCTCCTAAGGATGTTGAAAAACTGAATACAGCTATTAATAATAGTACAGGATGTGCTAAAAATATGGCTGATACAATGAACAATAACTTGAAAGGTCAGTTGACAATATTAAAATCACAGCTCGAAGAATTAGCTATATCATTCGGAGAAATGTTAATGCCGATGATACGAGGAGTTGTTAGTGCTATTCAGGGATTTGTAGATAAATTAAATTCTATGAGTAACACGCAACGTACTGTAATACTTGTTATTATGGCAGTTGTAGCCTCTATAGGACCTTTATTAATCGCTATCGGTAAAATATTAATATCCGTTGGTCAAATTATGATAATCGCTCCTAAAATCATAAGTGGTATAAACATGATTATGGGAGGAGTCAAGGCTTTATGGGGCGTACTTATAGCTAATCCAATATTAATTATAGTTGGATTAATAGCTGGGTTAGTCGCTGGTTTGATTTATGCTTATAATCATTGCGAAACATTCAGAAATACAGTCAATAACGCATTTACGGCAGTAAAAGACGTAGTAACTAATGTTGTACAAGCAATTGTGACCTTTTTCACAGAGACAATACCTACAGCTTTTACGACATTAAAAGACGCTGTAACTCCAATATTGGAAAGCATTAAAAGCGCGTTCACAGTCGCATTTGAAACAATCCGAAATGTTGTAAATACAACCGTAGAAGCTATTAAAACAATCTTGATGGTTGGATTCGCTATTATCATGAACATATTAGTACCGATCATTAATGGTTATTTAACACTTTTCACAACTGTATTTAAAGGTATCAGGCTTATTGTTACTACCGTATGGAATAGTATTAAGAGTATAACAACTACGGTATGGAACGGTATTACAAGTTTTCTAAGACCGGTAGTTAATGGTATTAAATCTATTATAACAACCGTATTTAACGGTATACGATCAGTGATTTCTACAGTTACAACCACTATAAAATCTATTATTACTACTGTATGGAACGGAATTAAATCTATAACAACAAGTGTGTGGAACGCTATTAAGTCCGCCGTATCCGTACCAATCAATGCTGTAAAAGGTATTGTGTCCTCAGCGGTAACAAAAGTTAAATCAGTAGTATCTAGCGCATGGAACGGAATTAAATCCGTAACAAAGAGCGCATGGAACGCTATTAAGTCTGCTATAACAACACCGATTAATTTGGCTAAATCAGCGGTTAGTAGTGCTGTACGTAATATACGTAGTATTGTCAGTGGAATCTTTAATGGAATTAAGCCTAAGTTACATTTGAGCTTGCCTAAAGTTAATGTATCAGGAGGTAAACCACCTTGGGGAATTGCTGGTAAAGGTACGTTACCATCTTTTCATGTATCCTGGAATAAACTAGGAGCAATCTTTAAAAAGCCAACCATTTTTGATACACGTTTGGGATATCAAGGCGTTGGTGAAGCTGGACCTGAGGCGATAGCTCCAATTGATGTGTTACAAAATTATATTAGAGAAGCTATGAGCGATCGATACAATGTGATTGAACAACGATTAGATCAAGTTATTACATTAATGAATAACTACTATCCGGACGCTATTAGAGCAATGGATCGACCTGTGGTTGTAGGTGTGGATAGTGTGGACAACGCATTATCCGATAAAAATAGTAAGATAGTTAGGGGGTGGTAAATCATGAGAGGTATCACAATTATCAAAGACAGTAATCGTATTCATACAGGAGACGACTTGGATTTAGTACAAGAAGTAAAAGAGATCGATCCACCGACGATACAATCTTATTTTGTAGAAGTACCAGGACGTAACGGTTTACTAAATCTAACAAAAGGTCTAACAGGTGATGTTACCTATAAAAACAGGTCTCTTAAATTTCAATACTTAGCAATTGGAAAAAGAGAAGATTTATTAGATATAGCAGATTTATTTAATAGATATCACGGAGAAATCATTAAGATTATCGATGATGATACGCCTGACTATTATTATGAGGGGGAAGCTAGCGTAACAACAAGCTGGGATAATACATTGTTAACAATCTCGTTAGAAATCGATGCGGATCCATTCAGAAAGAATTTAGAGATTACAACAGTATCAACAACTCTGAATAATGATGTAAAACATATAATCATTAACAATCAGGGTGTAAGTGTATCTCCTACAATAGAAGTCACAAAAGAGGTAAATATTATAATCAATGATAATACTTATACATTAAATGCTGGTAAGTATACGATCAGTAAATTAGAGTTGAAAACAGGATCAACTGTGATTCAGGCAAGTGGATCTGGCGTTTTAAAAATACAATACAGGGAGGCGAGATTATAATGTTTAGTATCTATTTAGATGATAAACCGTTATGGACTCCTAAAGATAACGACAAAAGGATATTAAAACCAAGCGTTAATTTAGAAGTTAATAAGGTAGGATCCGCCTCTTTTTCTGTATTACCTGGACATGCTCGTTATAACGATTTTGTGAAAATGAAAAGTATCATTACGATATATCAAGATGATCGAGTGTTATTAAAAGGTAGAGTTTATGGAAACTCCGATGATTTTTATAAAACAAAACAGATAGAAATCGAGGGGATCCTTGGTTATTTCAACGATTCGATTGTAAGAGATTACACATTCACGGGATCTCCTGAATTGTATCTTAAATTCCTGATTGATCAGCATAATAAACAGGTCGAACCACAGCAACAATTTAAATTAGGTGTCGTTACTGTAAAAGATACTAACGACTATATTGTTAGATCATCGACAGAAACACCGACAACGTGGAATGAGATAAGTAATAAATTGATTGAAAATCTAGGAGGGTATATATCTATACGTTACGAAGATGATGGTAATTATATAGATTACCTAGCAGATTATACAGATGAATCATCACAGGATATCGCTTTTAGTGTAAATTTGCTGGACTTACAAACAGAGTGTAAAGCTGACACATTAGCAACTTGCATAATTCCATATGGTGCTAAAGATGAAGAAACAGGAGAAGCGATCGATATAACAAGCGTGAACAATGGATCAGATTACATATATGATCCTGAGGCTGTAAAAACATATGGTCGTATTTACGAAGTTGTAACCTGGGAAGATGTTACTCTACCTAAAAATTTATTGACGAAAGCTAAAGTATATCTTAGCAATAAAGTTAAGTTGACAAACAAATTAACAATAAAAGCTGTAGATTTACATCTGGCTGATGAAACAATAGAATCATTTAAACTAGGAGACTATATCCGTGTTTATAGCGAACCTCATGATATTGATGATAAGGTTTTATTAACATCATACAGTATTGATTTATTAGATCCAGCTAATTCTACGATCACACTGGGACTAGAAAAAAGTAGTTATCTAAATGACAATCTAAAAAATGATACAAAAAAAACGAATATTATTCGTAAAGAAAATCTAAATACTGTTGAGAATGTCGAGGAAATTAAACGATATATTCAGTTTCCGGACGATAATATAACGTTAGGTAAAGAAAGCTACAACGTAAAAGCTATTATCGGTAGCGATCGAATATCGTTTTTAAGCGATAATACAAATGTAGCGTATATACAAAATCAAAAATTATATGTTACCAATTTAGAAGTAACTAACGGTGTAACTATAAATAACAACTGGAATACCATAACATCGTATGAATCGTCGGTATTTAACTCTAATTCGTTTTTGAAATATCGTAAGATTGGAAGTCACGTATATGTAACAGGTACATTAAATACAACAACCGATTATAACGGTAATGCTAGTAATGTAGTATGTACCATGGAAGATGGATATATCCCTAAAAATGATATATCAATGATGATATCAGGGACTAATATAGAAATTGCTAAAATGACTATTAATACCGCTGGTAAGATTAACATTGATTGGATTTACGATATAGTATCAGGATCATATCAAAATGGAGAATTGACGTTGAATATTAACATTGATTTTTGGATTGATTAAGAGAGGTACAATTATATGATAACTACATTTCAATGGGTCCAATTAGTGCTTGGATCCGGAATAGGAATACCGATCATTAGTGTGATCGTAAAAAAGATTAAAGTACAAGATAAAAAGATAGAGGCCATGTGTTACGGTACACAGGCTTTATTAAGAGATCGACTTATCACGTCGTATAACAAATATAAAGATAAAGGATATGCACCCATCTACGCTAAAGAAAACTTTGAAAATATGTGGAAACAATACCACAATCTCGGAGCCAACGGCGTTATGGATGAAATACATGAAAAATTTAAAAATTTACCAACTCAAAAGGAGGAACATCATGAAGAAATGGATTAAAAAAACAGCGATCAAAACAGTTAAAACAATGTCACAAACAGCGGTAGGTGTTATCGGGTCTAGCCTGGTATTAAGCGCTGTAGATTGGAATGTAGTAGCTAGTTCTGCTATTCTTTCAGGAATTGTATGTGTACTAATGAATGTATCACAGCTTAAAGAGGAGGAATAAATATGTTAGTTCATGCAAGTATTTCAGAAAACGGAAACGCCGGTTGGGATGGAAAAGCGAAAACAGGAGATCAGACCGGCAGAGAAGTTTGTACAAGGTCTTTTTATAAGAAACCTTGGAATGTAATGTTAAGATATAAAGATTCAAGTGTTGCATCGAAAGCTTCTAAGATTGCAATCAAATTAGCTAAAAGTAATTTGGTTGGATATGATCAGAGCGAACGTAATACACTATACAAAGCATTAAAAAAACATAAGTGGGATGTAGACGCTTATATCGCATCTGGTAAAAAAACAGAGACAGACTGTAGCGCTTTTATTTATGCTTGTTATTGCTGTCTGATTCCAAGCATGAGATCAGATGCTAATGCTCCAACTACATCGACGATGAAAAGCAAATTTAATGATCATGGATTTAGTGTACATACAGCTAGTAAATACACTATTTCCGATGCATACTTAAAACCGGGGGACGTACTGATCAGGGAGGGGCATCACACAGCTATGAATACCTCTACAGGATCTAAAGCGACTGTATCCCATATCAAAAAAAAGAAAACTACCTCAACTCCTAATAAAACGACTAAATGGGTAGGAAAAGTAACAGCGAGCGCACTCAATGTTAGAACCGGAGCCGGCACTGGATATTCCAATATTAAAAGGTATCCAATTATTAATAAGGGAGAAAAGATTAAGGTATGTGATACTCTAAAAGATAAAAAAGGTAACACCTGGTATTATGTTAAGATTAAAGATACAGTTTACGGTTTTGTATCAGCGGATTATATCAAAAAGGCTTAATTACGCTTTAAATTAACGAATATTCGGTAATAACCTAACAAGTTATCGGTAAATCGTTTAAAATTAAAATATGAGGCTTATATGAAGTCTCAGAGGTATCAGAGTAAAATAAGAAGAGGTCTAGGAGTTTTAATCCTTAGACCTCTTTTTTTTAATTTCTATTTATTACGGGATTCATTTTAGAGCCACACCATGGGCAAAAATTAAATCCTTCTTCACTGTCTGGATCTTCTATTATTTATCTAATTTCTTATTGAGTTCATTCAATTGTCTAATGATTATCCAATTTTGTTCTACTAAAGCTGATAAATTGGACATTTTAATTTGTTCCTCAGCTTTTACGCCTGACAATGCTAAACCAGTTTCCATTAATTTTGTACCAGCTAATTCGTTTACAATCGTTTTTACTGATTCTAAATCCTTACCTGTTAAATCTTCCAAACCGAATTTCGCTAATAGTTCAGCTTCTTTACGAGCTTTCTTTTCTTCTTTTGATTCTTTGTTTCCAAATAGTGCCATAGTATAAAACCTCCGTTATTTTTTTATTAAGTATATCATTCATTTTTAAAGAAATAAACTATTCACCATTATAATCTTTTCTAAATTTCAAAACTTAATTATTTTATGTATAATTTTAAATGAACTGATATCGGAGCTGTATCTTTAGTGATATAATACGAATCTTTTATATCGTCATATCCTATATACTTATATTTACCTCCTCGTATTTCACATTCTATTTTTAAAATCTTGTCATCATTTAATAAATTATGAATACGTGAACATGATCCAGCTTTTATATAACCGACGTGTACATCGTCGATCATAACCTTTATAGCTTTAGGATCGTGAGGATTAGTTGGTTCCGGTAATAATTCAACCTTATTTGTATTAAACTCGTATTGATAAATACGTTCATCCCAATAACCTAATTCTGTTAACTCATTACATGATAGATCATAGTATTCGTTTTCTAATCCGAGTTCTAAAATTTCATTTTCTCGAAATGATACACCTGTCACTTTATGAGTTTCAACTTTACTGACATTCAATTTATTTTCTTGTTTAACAATCGACTTAATTGGCTCTTGATTTTTAGAATCTGATACCTCCGTATCTGGTTGAGAAAGCATAGTTAAATATTGCTTTTTCCAACCTCGACCTAATAAAAACGTAAAGATTGCCATGATTATAAATAAGAATCCTCCTACTACAAAAGATATAACACCTATAATTAAACAGATAGCACTTATAATATAAGCTATCATCGAGCAAACTTTATATGTTGTTGGTGAATGTTGTTTTTTTGACATATACGTACCTCCATTGTATTATTAGTTATTATAACTATATAATACTTAAATACGTATTACCAGAATATATTTTTAGAAATATCGAAACAAATTACATAAAATTAACTATTATAATAGGAAGAAACTTTTTAGAAATATCGAAAATATATAATTTACCCTAATTGTAATCATGGTTGAATCCATGTCTTTGTGGTTATGGATTGGAAGATGGGATCTGCCGATGTACTTATCATGAAAAAAAGCGTTATCTAAAGAAATTGTCCGGTCCGATCTTAGACCGTTTTGACATGGTCCTATGTCTAAGTAAAAAAGAGGCTGATACACAGAAGATACAAAAAGAGAGTCAAGAAACATCCGATCAGATCAAAGAACGCATCGAAACAACCATCCAAAGAGAAAAAAAGTTATTAAAAAACTATCAATGCAGTGATACTAGCCATTTAAGCCACATACAGTTAAACAAGCTCCTTCATTTATCCAAAGAATGCAAAGAGATTTTAGATATCGCCTATCGATCTGGCAGGATCACAAGGCGAGGAATGGATAAGATTTTAAAAGTAGCACTGACGATCATGCTTATGGAAAATGAATCAGAGATCAAACCGATTCACCTGATGGAAGCCATGACCTTCAGAAATACAGGATTTATCAAAGAGGTGCTTGAATATGGAAGATAAATTATATTGGTACTGGCTATGCGGCAAAGTTCTATTGCCGATTAAGAAGCAAAAAGAATTGATGGATATCTTCATTCACCCAAAAGAACTCTATAAGATCAACCCAGCAATCTTAAAAGAACACATGACACAACTTGAATATGATCGTTTCGTTCATTCAAGAGATGAAACAGCGATTCAGAAAGGCTATGAAGCCTTGCATCGTGAAAATATCCGTTTTATCATTCAAAAAGAAGCTGCTTACCCGAATCGATTGAGGAAGATCTACGATGCTCCGTATGGGATTTTTCAAAAAGGTCAGCCATATGAAGAAAAAGAACTGTCAATAGCAATCGTTGGATCAAGATATCCGACAACTTATGGATTCGAAATCTCAAAAAAGTTCGCAAAAGAGCTGGCTCAGCAAGGCGTGCAGATTGTAAGTGGACTCGCAAGGGGCGTAGATGGGACGGTTCACCGTGAAATAATCGACAAAAAAGGACAGGCTGTTGGGGTTTTAGGATGTGGGATCGATCTCATTTATCCAAAAGAAAATTTTCAGTTATTTTATGACATGTATGCGAATCAGACAGTTATTTCTGAGTACCCGCCAGGCAGTGAACCGCTCAAATGGCATTTTCCAGAAAGGAACCGAATCATCAGTGGATTAAGTGATGGAATCCTCGTCACAGAAGCCAGAGCAAGGAGCGGATCGCTGATCACGGCGGATTGCGGGCTTGATCAGAACAAAGAAGTGTTCGCAGTTCCCGGAATGATCACAGACAAACATTGCCAAGGGTGTCATGGATTGATCAAACAAGGTGCAAAATTAGTTGAAAATGTCGACGATATTTTAACAGAATTTTCAGAATTCACGGGATTTTCACGAAAATTTCCAAAGCATAGTGCAAAATCTCTTGCAAAGGCAGAAAAAAGGGTGTATGATATGTTGAGTTTGAAACCGAAATATATTGATGAGATCTTAAGTGCATCCCAAGATTCTTATGAAGAAGTGATCCAAGCTTTATTTCAATTAGAAGCGAAAGGATATATCAAACAGATCCATCAGAACTTATATATCAAAAAAATGTAAACAAGGGGTAATACTATATGCCAAAATATCTAGTTATCGTCGAATCACCGGCGAAAGCCAAAACAATCAAAAAGTTCCTGGGCAGGAATTACGAAGTGATCGCGTCCAACGGGCATGTTCGCGATCTGCCAAAGAGTACCTTAGGAATAGATATCGAGAATGACTTTGAACCAAAGTACATTACGATCCGTGGGAAGGGTGAAGTATTAGCAGCTCTTCGTAAAGCGGTAAAAAAAGCAGACAAAGTATACCTCGCGACTGACCCGGACCGTGAAGGAGAAGCCATCTCATGGCATTTATATTACGCATTAAAACTAGAGAACAAAAACTACAGCCGAATCACATTTAATGAGATCACAAAAACAGCTGTCAAAGACTCCATCAAACACGCAAGAGACATCGATATGAACTTAGTCGATGCACAGCAGGCAAGACGTGTTCTGGACCGAATCGTAGGATACCAGATCAGTCCGATCCTCTGGGCAAAGATCAAACGAGGTTTAAGTGCTGGACGAGTTCAGTCCGTAGCTCTACGCCTGATCTGTGACAGAGAAGAAGAGATCAACCTGTTTATTCCACAGGAATACTGGTCCTTAGAAGCCTTATTAGATGTCAAAGGAAGCAAAAAGCCATTAGAAGCCAAACTGATTGGCAATAAAGAACAGAAGATCGAGATTCACAGCGAAGAAGAGATGAATGAGATCTTATCCTATTTAAAAGGAAAAGAATTCACCGTCGAAGGAGTGAAAGTCACAGAACGATTAAAGAAGAGCCCACTTCCATTTACGACAAGTACTCTTCAGCAGGATGCATCCAGCAAGTTAAACTTCGCACCACAGAAAACGATGCGTATCGCACAGCAGTTATATGAAGGTGTCAATATCAAAGGACAGGGAACCGTCGGTCTGATCACATACTTACGTACAGACTCCACACGTATCTCTGTAGAAGCCGATGCCGCAGCGAAAGAATATATCAAGGAAGCTTATGGAGCCGAGTTCGTTGGAGCAGGAACTGTCGCCAAGAAAGACGACAAGAAAGTACAGGATGCACATGAAGCCATCCGACCAACCTACATGACAAACTCACCAGCAAGCATCAAAGATGAACTATCAAGAGATCAGTTCCGTTTATACCAACTGATCTGGAACCGTTTCATGGCAAGTCGTATGGCACCAGCCAAATACGAGAATACATCTGTAAAGATCGCTGCCGGAGATTATCGTTTTAATGCATCCGCAAGCAAGATCGCCTTCGATGGATTCCTATCCGTATACAACATTAACAACGAGAAATCCGAAGGAAATGTAATGTTAAAATCCATCGATGAAGATACCAAACTTACATTGAATAATTTAGAACCAAAACAGCATTTTACACAGCCACCAGCTCATTATACAGAAGCATCTTTAGTTAAGACACTAGAAGAGTTTGGAATCGGACGTCCAAGTACTTACGCACCAACGATCTCAACGATCACAGCAAGACGTTATGTTGTCAAAGAAAAGAAGAACTTATACGTCACGGAGCTTGGAGAAGCAGTCAACAACATGATGAAGAAAGCATTTGCAAGTATCGTCGATGTGAACTTCACAGCGATGATGGAAGGTCTGCTTGATATGGTAGAAGAAGGTAAAGTCCATTGGAAATCCGTCATTGAAAACTTCTACCCAGACTTTGAGATCGCAGTGAAGAATGCAGAAAAAGAATTAGAGAAGATCAAGATCGAAGACGAAGTCACAGACGTTATCTGCGATGAATGTGGAAGAAATATGGTCGTGAAGTACGGACCATATGGGAAATTCCTTGCATGCCCTGGATTCCCAGAATGCAGAAATACAAAACCACATTTTGAAAAAGTCGGAATCCCATGCCCAATGTGCGGCGGAGAAGTCGTCTTAAAGAAAACGAAAAAAGGAAGAAAATATTACGGATGTGAAAATAATCCGGAATGTGAATTTATGTCATGGCAGAAACCATCCACAGTCAAATGTGAAAAATGCGGAAGCTATATGATCGAAAAAGGTAAGAAGCTTGTATGCTCTAGCAAGGAATGTGGATTCGTATGCAGCATGCCAGAAGATGCAAAAGAGAAAGAGACTTCTGGGGAGTCAGTGTCAAAATAAGGAGAAAAAATATAGATGAGTAGTATACAATTACTAGATAAAACAAGAAAGATCAATAAATTACTTCATAATAACAATTCACAGAAAGTTGTATTTAACGATATCTGTAAAGTTCTGACAGAAGTAATGAATTCAAACGTCCTTGTCATCAGTAAAAAAGGAAAGATCTTAGGTAAAAATGAAGCAGACCACATCGAAGTGCTTCATCAGCTGATCTCAGGGAATGTCAAAGATTATGTTGATTTTTCATTAAATGAAAGACTATTAACGATTCTTTCCACCAATGAAAATGTCAGCCTTTCCACACTGGGATTTGAGTCAGACGTTGATGATTACTATGCGATCATCGCACCGATCGATATCGCAGGAGAGAGATTCGGAACATTATTTATGTACCGCCAGAGAGAAAATTATTCCATTGATGATATTATCTTAGCGGAATATGGAACAACCGTTGTCGGACTTGAAATGTTAAGATCTGTAAGCGAAGAAGTGGAACAGGAACGAAGAAAGAAAGGAATCGTTGATTCCGCGATCAGTACGTTATCCTTCACAGAACACAAAGCAGTGATCCATATCTTAGAAGAATTAGAAGGTAATGAAGGAGTCTTAGTTGCAAGTAAGATCGCAGATAGATTCGGGATCACAAGATCTGTTGTCGTAAACGCACTAAGGAAACTAGAAAGTGCCGGAGTTGTTGAGACAAGATCCTCTGGTATGAAGGGAACATATATTAAAGTAGTGAATGACTTTATATTTGACGAGATCACAAAGCTTGATTAATTCTTTTAGAATTAAAGAAAAAGTTCTTGCAAAGAAGGACAAGGTTTGATATACTGTCATAGGTAAAAATAAACACGCTATTGGAATTCTGGTAAGTGCCCAAGAGGTTTGTCAGAACGATGAAAATAGCGGAAGCAAAAACTAAAGGAGATTTAAAATGAGCGTTATTTCAATGAAACAGTTACTTGAAGCAGGTGTACATTTCGGACATCAGACAAGAAGATGGAACCCTAAAATGGCACCATACATCTACACAGAGCGTAATGGTATCCATATCATCGACTTACAGAAATCTGTAGGAATGGTTGACGATGCTTACAACGCAGTAAAAGATTGTGTAGCACAGGGTGGAAAGATTCTGTTCGTAGGAACAAAGAAACAGGCTCAGGATTCTATTCAGGCTGAAGCAGAACGTTGCGGAATGTTCTACGTAAACCAGAGATGGTTAGGTGGAATGATGACTAACTTCAAGACAATTGAATCTAGAATCGCTAGACTGAAAAAGATCAAAGAGATGGAAGAAGACGGAACATTTGACGTACTTCCAAAGAGAGAAGTTTTAGAACTTAACAAAGAAAAAGACAAATTACAGAAGAACTTAGGTGGAATCGAAGAAATGGGTGGACTTCCAGACATGATCTTCGTTGTAGACCCTAAGAAAGAAAGCATCTGTGTACAGGAAGCACATACTTTAGGAATTCCTCTTGTTGGAATCGCAGATACAAACAGCGATCCTGAAGAATTAGATTATATCATCCCAGGAAACGATGATGCGATCCGTGCAGTAAAACTGATCACATCTGCTATGGCTGATGCAGTTATCGAAGCAAACCAGGGAATCGATGCAGACTCTGAAGAAGTTGCAGAAGACGCTGAATAATTTATTCACACTTTCAATTTAGGAGGAAAAAGAATCATGGCTATCACAGCAGCAATGGTAAAAGAATTAAGAGAAATGACTGGTGCCGGAATGATGGATTGTAAGAAAGCTCTTACAAACACAGACGGAGACATGGACGCAGCAGTTGAATTTTTAAGAGAAAACGGTCTTGCAAAAGCAGCAAAGAAAGCTGGACGTATCGCAGCTGAAGGACTTGTTGCAGTAGCAGTATCTGAAGACGCAAAAGAAGCAGCAATCGTTGAAGTTAACTCTGAAACAGACTTCGTAGCTAAGAATGATACATTCAGAACATATGTAGCAGAAGTAGCTGATCAGGCTCTTACAACAAAAGCAGCTGATATCGAAGGATTCTTAGCAGAAGAATCTAAAGCAGAAGCTGGAAAAACTGTAAAAGAAGCATTAGATGGTAAGATCGCTGTTATCGGAGAGAACTTAAACATCCGTAGATTCGCTAAAGTATCTGCAGCAGACGGATTTGTTGCATCTTACATCCACGCTGGTGGTAAGATCGGTGTATTAGTAGAAGTTGCTACAGACGTAGTGAACGACGAGATCAAAGAGATGGCTAAAAACGTAGCAATGCAGGTTGCAGCTATTTCTCCAAAATACACAAGCAGAGATGAAGTTTCTAAAGATTACATCGAACATGAAACAGAAATCTTAAAAGTTCAGGCTATGAACGAAAACCCAGACAAACCAGAAAACATCATCGAAAAGATGATCGTTGGACGTTTGAACAAAGAATTAAAAGAAGTATGTCTGTTAGATCAGGCTTATGTTAAAGCTGAAGACGGAAAACAGGCAGTTGGAAAATACGTAGAACAGGTTGCTAAAGCAAACGGAGCTAATGTTACAATCAAAGGATTCGTTCGTTTTGAAACTGGTGAAGGTATTGAAAAGAAAGAAGAAGACTTTGCGGCTGAGGTTGCTGCTCAGTTGAAATAATTGACTGATTCTTTGTTAGAGTTAATTTGATATTTTTTTAGTGAGTATTAAAGGGCATATATCCTTGTTTTGAGGGTGTGTGTCCTTTTTATTATTAAAAATATTGTAAACATAAAAAGCTAGTGAAGAAATAAAAATTCACTTAGATATGAACTTGTACAAATGTACGCTATGGGTACTAGTCTTAATAGATCATTAAATAGACTTCACCATATTATTGATGAGATGATTTGAGTGGAAATAAGATGTGGAAATAAGATAGACGACAATTGTATAAATTGTATGATATACTGTAGATAATGATATTAAATGGGGAAATAATAAATATGGGAAGAGTTTTAAAAGCTAATTTTTATTATGGTGCAATATTAACAACGATATTACAAAAAAATCCAGATGCGATACCAACACTTATATTAGCTGATGGAGAATCAAAACAAATATATAAAATGATTACAAATTCCTCAAAACACGAATATATTCTTTTTTTCAAATATGCAAGTATGAATTCGAGAACTAGAAAGAACTACTGGAGTTGCCAGTTTACATTTTCAAAAGATGATAAAGAAAAGTTGAAAAATTGTTATTTAAAAGAAAAAATGCCAATATTAATTTGTTTATTATGTGTTAATACAGAAAATTTTCGCGAGAGTGATATTGTTATTTTAAAATATGAGGAATTTGAAAAGGTAAAAAAGAAGCAAGCGATTACTATAGGCTTTAAATATAAAAAACATCATTTTATATTGTATACAGATACAAAAGCAAGAGATGATGGATTGCATATAGAAACTAATAGAATTGAAAAAAATTTCGATGATTTGTTAGTTTTAGATAGAAGAAAAGATAAAAGAATTTGTGAAAAGAAAAATTTAAATGATAGCAAAAAAGTTTATCCATATTCTAATAAGTGCTTATTTTGTAAAAAAACATTGATTAATGAAATAGATGAAAATAAAAAAATAGAACTAAAAATATGTCGACATTGTGATATAACATACATTGGTAAGAATGATTATAAAAAGAATAAAGATTATATAGATATCATGTATGATAAAGTTTGTGTAATACAAAATAAATTAATAAACAGGGACACAGTATCAGAAAATAATAAAGATATACTTTATGTTGTAGAAAAAATAAGCAACATTTGTCCTGAAGATGGAGCACGGTACAAATATGAATTTATTAATTTCGGGAATTACAAGGATACGATAGCTGTTTGCCCACATTGTGGTAAACAGTTTATAGACAAAAATCAAAAACAAAATATTCTAAATACAATGAATAGAATTTATTCTAAATCATATAAAAAATATATATTTAAAGACGTATAGGGATTGTAAATTATGAAAATGGCAAGGAGGAGCTATGAAAGATCAAAAAGCTGGAGAATTAATATCAGGTTTGACAACCGCATTTATAGATCAATCCAATAATTCAAGTTTAGCTTATAGACCAGAATTTGTTTACAACGACCATAAACAAGGAAAGAAAGTTCTTGTTTCTTTGGAACAAGAATTAAAACGATGTGATGAATTCTTTATCAGTGTAGCATTTATCACGGATAGTGGATTTGAATCTCTATCTATGATTTTAAAAGAGCTAGAACAAAAAGGGATTCCGGGGAAAATTCTTACAACAGACTATTTGACATTTAGTCAGCCTAAAGCATTAGATCGATTGGCTCAATTGAAAAATATTGAATTAAAAATGTTTCGAACAAATTCTGAGGTTGGAGGATTTCATACAAAAGGATATATATTCCGTGAAGATGAATTATATCGAATCATTATCGGAAGTTCTAATATGACATCAAAAGCGATTACAGAAAATAGAGAATGGAATACAAAGATTGTTTCTACAGAACAAGGAGAAGTTGCACAAGAAATTTTAAATGAATTCAAGAATTTATGGATGTCACCAAATAGTCAATATTATGAAGAATTCATTGAGTATTATAAAGAGCAATATTTACAAAATCAAATCATTAAAAAACAGCAAAGACAAGCAGCAAAAGAACAAATTGTTGATTTTGAAAGTTATAAATTAAAACCAAATAAGATGCAGTTAGCTTTTATCAATAATCTTATGAAGATGAGATCAGAAGGAATAGAAAAGGCTTTACTGTTATCCAGTACAGGAACTGGAAAGACTTATGCATCAGCCTTTGCCGTTCGAGAGCTAGGATATCAGAAGGTTTTATTTTTAGTACATAGAAACCAAATTGCAGAACAAGCATTAAAATCATACCAAAAAGTTTTTGGGCCGTCTGTTACGATGGGATTAGTTACTGGTAAATCTCATGATTATAGTGCAGATTTTATTTTTGCGACAGTACAGACATTGTCAAAAACTGAAAATTTAGAAAGATTTGCAAGAGATCATTTTGAATGTTGCATCTATGATGAAGCTCATCATACCTCAGCAGATAGTTATAAAAAGGTTATGGATTACTTTACTCCACAATTTACACTGGGAATGACAGCAACACCTGATAAAAGAGATGATCATATAGAAGGTCGTAATATTTATGAGATCTTTGATCACAACATTGCATACGAGATTCGATTGCAAAAAGCAATGGAAGAAGATTTATTATGTCCATTTCATTATTTTGGAATTACCGATTTAGAAATTGTTGATGATACAATGGTCAATGGAAACAAATTGACAAAAGAAGAAAAGCTACAGAATTTTAGATTTTTGACCTCAGATGAACGTGTAAAATATGTGATGGAACAGGCAGAATACTATGGCTACAGTGGTAATCGAGTAAAAGGTTTGATTTTTTGCAGCAGAATTGAAGAAGCAAATGAATTATCAAAGAAATTTAATGAATATGGTTGGCGTACATTAGCATTAAGCGGCGCAGATTCAGAAGAAGTTCGAAGAGATGCGATTGAACGTTTGGTTAATGATGATATCAATGAGTTAGATTATATTTTATCCGTAGATATTTTTAGTGAAGGTGTTGATGTACCAGAGATTAATCAGGTAATTATGCTAAGACCAACACAGTCACCGATTGTATTTATCCAACAATTAGGACGAGGACTTCGAAAAGCAGAAGATAAAGAATATGTTGTAATACTTGATTTTATTGGAAATTATAAGAATAATTTTATGATACCGATTGCTTTGTCTGGAGATCGTAGTTATAACAAGGATAATGTAAGAAAATATGTGGTCAGTGGAAATAGTCTGATTCCAGGGGCATCTACAATTCATTTTGATGAAATATCAAAAGAACGAATATTTAATGCAGTTGATAATTTAAAAAGCATGAAAGCATTGATCAAAGAAAGCTATACTTCTTTGAAAAATAGACTAGGTAGAATTCCAAGATTGGTTGATTTTTATGAAAATGAAGAGATCGATCCAATGATTATTATTCGAGAATATAAGACTTATTATGCAATGTTGAAAGCTATGGAGAAAAAACAAGAAATAGAGGAACTTTCAGATAGTGAAACACTGATATTGGAATATTTATCAAAGACGGTTTTAAGTGGAGTACGTCCACAAGAGTTGGAATTATTAAAAATGCTATTGGAGCATAACGAAGTTTCTATAGAAGAATTTCAGGAAGATGTTTCAGCTGAATTTGGCTATCTTTTGGATATGGATGCTATCCAAAATACTATTAGGATTTTACAGGGACATTTTCATATTAATTTTGTAGAACATCAAAAATATGCGCAAATTGATATTTTAAAAGTTAATGAAAATAAAAGAATTCAACGATTAAATAGTTTTGTAAGTAAATTAAATGAATCGGAGTTTCGGAAAGAATTAAACGATATTATTTCGTTTGGTTTATATAGATATAAAGACAAATATAATCAAAATAAGAATCAAGGAGTTCCATTTGTATTATATGAACAATATTCAAGAAGAGATATTTGTTTTTTAATGAACTGTGAAAAAGATTTGTCTTCTACGATGTATGGGATGAAAAAGATTAATGATGATGTTTTTATTTTTGTTACATATCATAAAGAAAAAACAGAAGACGATGCTAAAGAATATATCGATGGAAAACCTGATTATGCAGATGTGTTTGAAGACAATCAAATATTCTATTGGGATACTCAGATTGGAAGAGGTATTGATAGTTCTTATACACAAGATGTGATGAAAGCTTATAGAAAACATTTGATGGTTAAAAAAAGCGATGCAGAAACGACATTTTATTATATGGGACAGTTCGATATTGTAGAAGTTAAGCCTGCAAAAAAATTAGATAATAAAGGAAAAGAACGAGATATTGCGAAGTTTAGAGTAAAAATGAGACATGCAGTTCGAGATGATTTATTGCAGTATTTAGAGAGTAATATAGATTAGATTACGAGTAGAAAATGAAAAGGAAGAATGATATGAAGACGATAAAGGTAGTGGCAGCAGTTATAAGAGACGGAGATAAGATATTTGCGACACAGAGAGGATATGGTGATCTAAAAGGAGGATGGGAATTTCCTGGGGGAAAGATTGAAGAAGGGGAAACTCCACAGGAAGCTTTGAAGAGAGAGATTATGGAAGAATTGGATACGGAGATCGAAGTTGGAGAATTGATTGATACGATAGAGTATGATTATCCGGAGTTTCATTTGTCTATGGGGTGTTATTGGTGTTCTGTCGTTAGTGGAGATTTGGTATTGAAAGAGCATGAGGCAGCTCGATGGTTGGGAAAGGATGGATTGATGGATGTTGAGTGGTTACCGGCGGATGTAGCGGTGGTTAGCCAAATTAAAAAATCTTCTACATTAACTGGAATTAGCCAGCGGTATTGAATGGTAGTGGTTCTAGATCTAATGAATTTGTATAGGAATCTATAGATAAAAGTTATTATATAACGGCAATGAAATATTGTATGGATCAAACATAATTGATATAATAAATAAGTTAAACAAATTAAATTGAAAATTGACAAGCATGATACGTGAAATTAATAAGCTTGTAACGATTTGGTCACAAAATAAAGAATTGGAAAATATGTAAAATGAAAAAAAGTATACTAAAGAGTTATTTGAATAAAAGAACAGATGTATACCATCTTGTAGATGAACCTTATTTATCAAAATTTGAAGAAAAACAAGGTGCCTTTATGCTTATGAGATATTATGAATTTTACTGTTCATATTGTAAAGAACATAATGAAAAAATCCAACCTATTGATAGATTTCTATTAAATGCAAATAAAAAGAAAATTAAAATTATACAAGTATGTTGTCCATATTGTGGAAGAATAGAGATGCTAATAGAGCAAAAAAAAATGTCGGAAATAAAAAAACGGCAATACTGTACTGGATGTGGGAAAAAATCCACAGCAGAATATGTGTTTTTTCAGATAAGTTCTTTAATTAGAATGAAAGAAGTGCATAATGCAGGATTTCAAGTATTGAGCAAAAATTATGATCAAAAAGCAATGGAAATATTTAAATATGATATTATGCAAACAGAAATAGTTGAGCTTACATGTATTTTGGAAAAAATACTTCGAGATTTTTATATGGATATTGCACATATAGTTTATAAAACAAATCAAATAGAGTATATCGAAAGACTTATAGAAAAAAGTACAAATAATGATTTTATGCATTTTGATAAAGCGAATAATCATTATAAAAAAGGATTGAATATCAACTTACAAAATAAAATATCTATTGAATGCAAAAAAAATTTAATTGATTTAGTAAATCTTAGAAATATAATAATTCACAATAATGGATTTATAGATGAAAGATTTATGAAAACAGAAACTTTTAAGCGCATATCTTACATGATTAATGGAGATATGATATTTATCAAAGATAGTGATGTTGAAAAATACTTAGGTTCTGTTTTAGAATTATTAATGGTAATTGAGGAGGAATTTGATAGAAATTTTAAAGAACAAATGAATACGTTGATAGCAAATTATTATTTTAATATGGTTTGATGTTTTGTATATATCGATAAAACAGTTTATAAAATAATAAATTAAATGTAAAATTTAAGTATTCTATAGAGATTTGGATGACTATTTTTTTTAGAATAATTATTGAAAAGAAATTAGAATATAATATCAAAGAAGATATTTTGGTATTTTTATAAAAAAGAGGTAGACTATGAAGCTAAAAATAGAAGATTTTGGTGTGATAAAAAATGCAGATATAAAAGTTGATGGCATAACGGTTATAACTGGGAATAATAATACTGGGAAAAGTACAATAGGAAAAGTATTTTTCACTTGTTTTAATAGCTTATGTGATATAGAGCTAAAAATTGAAGATATAATAATAAAAAAACATTATACAGAATATATGGAAATTATAACAGATACGTTGCTAGCTATTCCAGAATTGGAAAATATATCAAGACAATTTATAAGATTATGTACACGAAAATTGAGTGATAAATTTGCAAGGAATAAAGGTTCTATTGATGAAATTGAAATAAAAAAAATAATTCAAGATGTTGGAAATCGATATGGTGTGGAGCCACAAAATATACTAATAGTTCAACAGATAATGATTAATTTATCTCAAGGTAAATTAGTTGGTTTGTTGACTGCAAAGGTGGATGAATTGGATCTTGAAAAAGAAATTGTTACAAGATATTTTAATTTAGTATTCGATGGACAAATAAATTCATTATATGATCAAAAGGATGCGAATATAAGTATTGATATTCAAGGAAAAGAATTGAATCTGTTGTTTAAAGATAATAAATGTCAAACGATAGATGGTAATTTAACAATTTTACATCAAGCATTTTATTTGGATGATCCATTTATTGCAGATGAGTTAGATGATAGAATAAGAAATTTAAGTTTTTATGATAGAGAACAATTATTATCAACACGAGAACATTTACTGTGGAATTTATCAGATTTACAAGAAAATAATTTAAACAATGTAATGGATGCAGTTATATTTAAGGATAAACTAGAAGAGATTGATACTCTTTTAAACAGTGTTGTTGAAGGTGAATTCCTTATAGATAATGATGGACTAAAATTGAATCAAAAGAAATATAAACAGCCAATTAAAGTTTCAAATTTATCAACAGGGTTGAAATCTTTTGTTATTATTAAAAGACTTCTGGAATTAGGAAATTTGAGAAATAAAGATATTCTAATTTTGGACGAGCCAGAAATCCATTTGCATCCGGAATGGCAAATTATTTACGCAAAACTAATTGTATTATTACAACAAAAATTTGATTTATCTATTATTGTTACAACACACAGTGTAGAATTTTTAGATGCAATTGATTACTATAGTAAGTATTATAAAATAAATGATAAATGCAATTACTATATGTCCGTGGAAAAAGATGGAGGATTTGCATTTCAGCATATAGAAGATGATCTAGATAAAATTTATGAAAAAATGATTCGTCCAGGTCTGATTTTAGATAAACTGAAATACAATTTAGAAGAAAATGAATAACTATGCACAAATAAAACAAATTATTGAGCAGTATATAGAAAAAAATGGGTTTGATACAGACATTGAATCTAGTATTAAAGAAACTTCATATGATAAAACGAATAATAGTTATTTGTGCGATTTTGGGGAAGATTTCAAAGTTATAGATATGGATGTGATCGCAAAGGATGTATATGGGAAAATATATCCATCAGGAAAAACAAGATCAACTGCAGATGCATTTTTTGTTTTAGAAAATGGTCAATGGTATTTCGTAGAATTTAAAAATTCTAAAATAGATAATTCTAAATTGAAATACAAAGTACAATTAAAAGCCTATGAAAATTTGCACATGCTTTTTGATATTTTATATGAAATGAAGGAATTGCTAGAAGAAATGGGATGTGTGGAAAATCCAATAGATTTTATAAGAAAAAATGTGATTTATATATTAGTATGTAGTGAAGAAAAAAATATTCGAGAAGCAGGTTATATTAGGGATGCTAAAAGAATAAAAGAACAATACGTTCCCGGTTTTTTAGAAGAACTGAATAGTAGTATATTTAAAGAAGCATATGTTTTAACAGAAGAAAATTTTCGCCGTGAATTTATTGAAAGTATGTAGTATGTTTAAGGTCTCGTAGCACTTAAGAAATCACTAAATGAGGATGCGGATAAAACTTGGACCTGAATATATAAATCAGGAGGTTTTGGATGTACACTCGAAAAGAAAAGGAAACTGCAATTGAACTGTATTTGAAAAATAACAAGAATGCAACAAAGACTGTATGGAAATTAGGCGATCCTTCTGTACCAACATTAATTGAATGGTATAGGAAACAGACAAAAAAGAACTATCCAAAAAAGAAAAATGTATAATTTAAGGTAATGGAAAGCTCTTTCGGGAGCTTTTCGTTGATTATAGAAAATTTAAAGATGATAAAGTGTAAGGTGGAGGTAAAATTATATG